>X289_Eastern_Grey_Kangaroo__coassemble_109_pt1 | contig 44304 bp, 41 predicted proteins | sample X289_Eastern_Grey_Kangaroo__metabat2_low_PE_002 | metagenome-assembled genome bin X289_Eastern_Grey_Kangaroo
CATGGGTGTTTTACATCCCTGTAAGAAGGAGTGGAGCAGAGCGGAGTAAAATGGATTTAATACCGCATGTGTCTTCTATGTTCTTCTATGAGAAATTGAATGATGAAATCGCTTCTTCCGGGATCGCCCTAATGAAGGGGAAGTGGTTTACAAACCTAACGTCTGCAGAAAATATCGGGACAGCTGCCATCTATGTAGCATTGGCAGAGTTTGTTAGGACTAATAACATAAAGTCTTGGGACAGGATTCTACTCCTCGTTCCTGGGAGTGGCAGATTCTCATATGGTACAGTGCTTCTGTCTGTTGGACATAAGTGCAATGTTTAATGAAATCCCTTGCAAGGATGTCATTTAAAGCAGATGAGAATACAGTTATTAATTAAATAGACAATTTGCAACTAGAAAGGAACTAAAGCCTAAAATGAGGCATATGAGATGCATAATCATGCATTGCAGCAATTCCTGCCGATTGCATATGGATCGACCAGTCTTTTGTAGAATGGATTTTACAAGTATCTCAGATTGAGAAATTGAGACTGTACTTATGCAGGTATCAATCGGTTTTAAGAGATGATGATATACGGAGTTTGTTGCATTAAATTGTACAATGATGTTGAGTAAGGTGCAACTCAACGTGAAGGACGTGTCCTTCTTTGATTGCAAGGGTTTGATATTGTTAATCACAAGGTTATAATCATCGCAACACATAGCTGACAACTATGGCACAAAGATAGTCCAGACCTAACTGTAAAGGCACAAAAATCCTCTGAGTGAGAATGGGGTGTGAGTTAAATGAGTAATAAAAATGAAAACCTTGAAAGATTTCATTGACAATCAGGCAGAAGAGCTACTACAACAGTCTGACTTAATAGGTCTTGCTGGTGGTACTGGCGGTACTAGTGAAGAGGAAATCATTAAGGAGTTAAATGCTTTAGCAGATTGTGGAACTACTAACAATTGTAATGGCGGAAATTGCGCTAAACAATGTGGTTGTGGTAGTCAGTCAGAGCAAGCTCTAATGTGATGTTTTATTGGGCACTTCGGGAACATGGTTCTTTTGAAGTGCCCTTTTATAGGTTTCAATCTAATGAAAATCAGTAAATTTAATTCAACGGTTGAGATTTCCGACAAGTATAATTTGCACTACAACGCACTTACTGACAGCTTTATGCTATCAAGAAAAGGCTTTGTGCTGTCATTGAATTCTAGCGATGAAGAGTTGGAATTACTGACAGTAAAAGGTTTTATTGTTGACGACTTTGTTGATGAAGATGAAATATTACGCAATCGAGCTAATGCCATTATTTTGCGAGATTCTTCTTTTCATCTTACCATTAATCCAACTCTAGATTGCAACTTTTCTTGTTGGTATTGCTATGAGGAAAAGCACAAGGGGTCTGCAATGGGGGAAGAGGTTCTTTCCTCCGTAAAAAAACTGCTTTTAAAATTGGGGAAGAGGTACGAACATCTTCATCTCTCATTTTTTGGAGGGGAGCCATTGTTGTGTTTTCGAAATGTAATCATCCCTATTCACAAGAGCTTGGATACAATTTGCAAAGAGAATAATTGTGATTATAGTACTTCTTTCACCACCAATGGCGGGATTATTTCTAACAGAATCCTCTCTTATTTAGAGACAATGAACGTAAGAAATATACAAATTACTATGGATGGGCATAGAAGTTTTCATGACAAAACACGATATTTTACTAATCAGAATGGCTCATATGACATTATAATGAATAATATCAATAAACTCCTGAAAAGAAACATATCAGTGACATTAAGAATCAACTATACTCCGGAGAATATTCACTCTATTCAGGATGTAGCGAATGATGTTATAGAAACGATTCATAAGGACTTAAGGTCTCTATTGATAATCAGGCTTCACCAAGTGTGGCAAACAACAAGTGAAGATCTTTCCTCTGAGATAGATGATATTATAGAATACTTTGTTGATCACGGGATTAGGGCATTAAAACCTGTATTCAATAATGTTTACAATCCCTGTTATGCGGATTATAAACATAGTGCGTTGGTTAATTATAATGGGGATGTATTCAAATGCACAGCGATAGATTTTCTAAATACTCAAAGAGAAGGCTATTTAGCGAACGATGGAGAGATAGTTTGGGAGAATGATAGTGTAGAGAAAAGACTAAATTCGAAATTCAAAAGTAATGCTTGCAATAGTTGTAGAATACGACCCATTTGCAACGGTGGTTGCTCTCAAAAAGCTCTTCAATTTGACTCCAAAAGCTATTGTATCCTTGGATTTGACGAAACGAAGAAAGATCAAGTAGTCAAAGATCGTTTTGTTGCAAGTCTACATGCGGAAAAATTACGGAATATGCACCACTCATGAAAACATAACAATATGTTACGTAGGATTTTAATTGGGCTACTGGTGACAATAACGCCGGGTATTTCTGTTGCATGGGCAGATGGCTTCAAAATAAAGGGCAGAGTGCGCTATGCCCAAGACTCTACCGCTGCAGTAGGTGCTACCACATCCCTGTTGAGCTATGACAAGGCGATCCTCACGGAAGCAACGACGGATGCCGAAGGTGTGTTTCTGCTCACCGGTGACATGAGAGCAGTAGCAGCAGTAAATATTTCGATGGTGGGATTTGTTCCTGTCTCTATTCAGATTAAGGGAGGCAGTAGGGAGATACATTTGGGAGATATTTTTTTGATAGAGGATAACAAGATGCTTAATGATTTGGTAGTGGTAGGCTCTCGCCGGCAAATCAACCGTCAATTGGTCTTCCCCGACAGGCTACAGCTAAGAGCAAGCCAAGACGTTATCACCCTGCTACAAAATCTCTCCTTGAATGGGCTCTCTGTCGACCAAATCAACAAGAGAGCGTCAATACATGACAAGCCTATTCAATGGAAAATCAATGGAGTACCTCGTGCTCTACACGAGATAAGGAACCTAAAGCCCGAGGCGATCCTGCGCATCGACTACTCAGATACGCCCTCAATGCCTGAGCTAGACAAGGGGTATGGAGGGATCATAGATGTGATCCTCAAAGAAAGAACCGATGGCGGATCGGCAAGGGCTCATCTTCAAACCACCCCTTGGGTGGGATTCGTTAATGCAAGTACTAGTGTTAGCTATCATAAAGACAAGTCCGACTTCTCTATAGATTACAGTTCAAGCTATCGAAACTATCCCGGGTGGGAGCGAGCTATACAGCAAGAGTTTGTCGGTGACAACTTTCACCTTGAGCGCACTGAGAGACCGGAAAGGAGCCCCTTTAAGCTGTTAGAGCAAGATCTCAATCTTACTTACTTATACAAGCTCAGCGAAAAAAGATTGCTGAGCTCCACATGGAGAAACTCTTTTGGTTCACAGAGCACAGACATACGCAACACTATCAGTGAGACAGGTAAGGATGCATTTCACCGAACCTCCAAGAGCCAATACAGAGGATATAGTCCTGCCCTTGATTTATTCTACCAATCGACCCTTAGAGATGGGGGAAAAATAGAGGCGAATATCGTGGGGACGCTGTCAATGGGGCGGTACCGCAGAGACCTCGTGGACAGAGTCGAATCGGTAGAAACGACGACCTACTCCAATCCGGTAAATACACACTACCATTCGCTCATCGGCGAGATTACTTATGACAAGTCTATTCATCCCAAAGCCTATCTAAGTACAGGGCTTCAGAATAAGTACGCCTATGCGTTCAACGAATACCTTTCCATCAACCATTACCTTGACAGGCTACACCAAAACAATACCTATCTGTTTGCTCAGCTCTCGGGGCGGTTTAGTAGCAAAGTTCAGTACCAAGTGGGTACGGGAATTAAGCTGTTTTATATTAGGGGAGATAGGGACAGAAAGACCTATCTCAAAAGTCAGAGTGCCACCGCGCTCTACTATGCACCACTGAATGATCTGTCGCTATCCCTGAGCAGCAATTTCACCCCCTACCTGCCAGCTCTTGCTCAACTCTCGCAGGTCATGCAGCGCTTCGATAATCTGAGCATGCATACCGGCAATAGTGCACTAAAACCTAGTTACAGTTTTTCCAACCGCCTTAATGCAAGCTACCACAAGGGGCTTTTTAATGCTAATCTTACGCTCAGCTATATCTATACGGCTGACCCTATTTTTACACGTGTGACCTATCAGAAAGACAAGGGGTACTTTCTGTTTCAGACAGACAATGGTATCTACAACAAACAGTACGGAGCCGAATGGAAGGTGAACTACAAGAACATTTGCAACCTACTCTCACTCTATGCAACCATCGGAACGACACGATATGAGAGCAATGTAGGCAACAACCCTCTTCAAATAAATAGCCTATACTGGGACATCTCGGCACAGCTCTTCTACAAGGCTTTCGTACTGACCGCTTTCTACAAAAAGACAGGACGCTCTCTACACAATGAGACCGTCCTTGCTACTGGAAATAATGCCGCCCTCACGCTGATGTGGAATAAAGCCAACTGGAGGATCTACGCCCAAATGCTGTACGTTGGGCACCCCGATGGCGATACTTACCTCACCACCAACCACTCCCCTGTAAACCCCTACAACTCAACGGTTAAAATCCCCGAAAATGGCAATATGTTCACCTTGGGGATTGTCTGGAATCTCGACTTCGGTAAGCGCCAAACCAAGATAAACCGTGATCTCCATAACTATGACAGCAATGAGAGCGTTGTGAAAGTGCAGGAGTAATACAGGCACTTATCCCTGTTAATTAAACAGCATACAGCATTACAAACAAAATGATGATATGGACTGCGGTCTGTCATGTTTGGGAATGATTGCCGGATGCTATGGATCACAACCTAATATTAATACAATACGGCATACATGTGCATTAGGAAAAGGAAGTGGATCTCTTCTTGGTATTAGTAAGGCTACCGCGAAGATAGATGGGCTTCAAGGCGCTGGCAGGGAGACCTTAATTACTCTGGTAGAAGAAGTCCTAATCCCTTGATAGTCCACTGGGATCAGAATCACTTTGTAGTAGATATGTACAAAGATGTCTCGTAGTTCGTTTTTTTGTGGGATCAGAAATATGCTTCAACCCCGAAACCAAAGATGTAATTATAAAACCAACAGCCGGAATAGAATCTTCTGCTCGATAGTATGAGGATTTCTGCTACGTTTTAGATGTGCCTCAATCCTAGTTAACCCATAGACTATATAGTTTATCATGATTGTATTGTTAAAATGAGAAAATCATGCCGTTGCATTTGTCCATATGAGAAACTGTAACTACAATTCGGAAGAACATAATCGTTTGGTTTTAAAATTCAACCTAGCTCAGGCTTAAATATATACTATGATGGCAGCGTTTATAAAGCAGGTGTCATTTAGTCAGTCAAATGCACCCGTATTAGAAGAAGATATAATTGGAGATTCTGTCAGCACTATTGTTGTGGATTCATCATGGGTGTTTTACATCCCTGTAAGAAGGAGTGGAGCAGAGCGGAGTAAAATGGATTTAATACCGCATGTGTCTTCTATGTTCTTCTATGAGAAATTGAATGATGAAATCGCTTCTTCCGGGATCGCCCTAATGAAGGGGAAGTGGTTTACAAACCTAACGTCTGCAGAAAATATCGGGTCAGCTGCAATCTATGTAGCATTGGCAGAGTTTGTTAGGACTAATAACATAAAGTCTGGGGACAGGATTCTACTCCTCGTTCCTGAGAGTGGCAGATTCTCATATGGTACAGTGCTTCTGCCTGTTGGACATAAGTGCAATGTTTAATGAAATCCCTTGCAAGGATGTCATTCCAAATGCTCCAGTGGTAACAAAAATCATTTCCATGGAACGAGAGTGATTATCCAAATTATGAATGAAGTAAGTATGAGACGATTTCTCACATTGGTTTACTTGTTTTTAGGTGCAACGCTACCTCTCTAGGCCCAAAAGCTCCATGGTGTTGTCCTTGACAAAGAGGGGAAGCCTCTTGAGTTAGCAAACGTTCTTTTGATCAATAAAACCGACTCCACTCTCATTAACGGAACTATCACGGATAAATCTGGGACCTTTAACTTCCATGAGGTACCACCTTTAGATTCCTTCTTTGTTCGCGTGTCTCTCTTGGGCTATATGACTATGGAGGTTTCATCATCATCATCATGTGAGAGGATCGTGATGGGGGAGGAGGTACATGCTCTGCAGGGAGTCAGCATTATCAGGAACAAGAGATTAATTACCCATAATAATGATGGGACTATTATCATGCATGTTGCAAACACCCCACTCGAGAAAGAGCCAAATACCATAGAACTGATAAGGAAGCTGCCGGGAGTTTCGGGTCTTGATGATAATATAGTCTCTCTTTGGGGTGGGGAGATAGTGTTTTTGGTTGATGGGAGAAAGCTACGTCACCTGAATGAACTCAGCTATATAGAGCCTAATAATATCAAGAGCATAGAGCTGGACAGAAGTCCGGGAGCAGAGTTTAGCTCTTCCGTAGGGTTAGTCGTGAAGATCACCACACAGAAGCACCGGAGTGGATGGTACTCCTCTATCAATTCTTTCCATCGCATGAATCACTTCTATTCGCATGATAACTCGGTTATTGTGGGTTTTCAGAAGAAACGACTCAATATCAATGGAATTACAGGGTACTCTGACTACAGGAGGAAAAATAGACAGGATATGATCCTTGAATTGTCAAATCCTAACGAAAAATGGAGCTACCGAGGCAGTATGAAAAGCCTTAAAAATAGCACCAAAGAACTCTTCACATCATTAAGTTTGGAATATGCTATGACTCCATCATACATGCTGGGAATTAAGTATGACGGTACTTTTGACCGTACGATGGACAACCAATCCAGCCCTATCCTTATGTACAATAATGATATCCTCAATAAGAAGCTGGAAAGTTATTCTGAAGAAAAGTCCGATGATGGTAGACACTACTTGAACGTGTACTACGATTGGAAACCATCAAAGAGATTTAAAAATGCTGTGTATATAGATTACCTTACTACATACTCAAATGGTTCACAATCTGTTGAGGAGGATAAAACCGGGCGAGACGTTTCGGTGAAGAAGGGGAATGATAACAGGCTGTTCGCTATTCTCGCCAAAGGTATTTACAAACCGGACTCCTCAACCACGATCGAAGGAGGTATAGACTACTCAAGGATAGATGTCAATACACTTTTGACCTATATGCCAAGTGTGCTACAGAATACGGATAGTCGCAGGAAAGAGAATAAAGTTGCAGGCTTTTTGCAGATTACGTACGACAAAAACAACATCTTTGGCGGTCACGCAGGTTTGCGTTATGAGCATGCTGTATCTAGATATCATGATCGCCTGAATCAAGGTAATAGCATATCAGGTGAAAAAAATGGGGTTCTACTACCCTTCTTTGGTCTTTTCTTTAATACCGATAGAGTGCACCAGACACTCAACTATGACCTAAGTATTGTGCGTCCGAGCTTTGCCTTTTTGAATGGCAGCTCGGTATACTTAAACCAATTCCTTTACCAAGAAAGCAATCCTAAACTCAAATCACAATTGAATCATCGCTTCCAGTACGGACTTCAGTTCAATGACTTCACTCTCCGGGCACAATATCAGTATATACGCAATGCTATTCAAATGGTTCTTAGCGGAGCAGGAGCTGAGAGTAGAAGCATCAAGAGTACTTTTGCCAATACTCCCGAAAGCTCTGATATTAGGGTCATGACATATTATAGCAGGACATTCGGCAAGTACTACCTCATGGCTACGCTAGGGTATCTTCAGAGCTTTGCCGAGTTCCCCATAAAGGGTGAGCTGGTTACAGTCACCCGACCACAAGCATATTTCAGCTGTAATAATACCTATTCCTTCACGGATCAGTTTGGGGCAAACTTGTTCTTTGAGTACTCCGGCTATTCCTCCGGCGGTTTTATGAAGATAGCTCCTATGAGTCTTTTGAACTTGCGGATATATTATACGTTCTTGGATAATCAACTACAGGTTACGTTGCAGATGAATGATGTCTTCAATGCTAACAAGAGTCTCTATTATGGTCATATAAACAACGTCTATATGGAGAATCATAACTTCTCAGACTATAGATCGATTACGCTCAGGCTCAAGTGGAAACTGAATCAACGTAAGAAGGATTTTGGAGGTCAGTCTGCATCTGAGGATGATATATACAGATTATGAGCACTAAAATGATTCTTAACTCATAATTGAACTCTACAGGAGTGATGAGGGTGCTGCATCTGAGGAAGAAAGGATAGGTATTATGTTGAGAAGATGACAAATTGTTTTCCCCGAAAAGGAGGATCAAGTTAACCGCATAACGATTGACGCTATCCATCCTCTAGGCGAATTCGGTAAAACATAATGCTCCCAAAACAAAAGGCGGGGTAATCCCAAAATTAGGCGGACATTTTTTTTGAATTACCCCGTCTTTTTTCGCTCCAAATTTAACCCTTACCGAAATCCGCTTCAGCAGCAGGATTGAGTCAGTATTCCCACATTTAACTCCTAACCCTTTCACACATATTGACAAATCCCCTCTCCATGGATACAAAGAGACTGAATACCTGAGAGTAAGGGGATTTTATCTACCTTTGTGCCTCGAAGACCATAATTTTTATCAACCCATTCATATACCATATATGATCATAGCAGACCAACTAAGTGCAATGTTGGAGCGCCGCGATGCGCTGAGGGGGTATCTTTGACATCGATCAGAAGAAGATCCAACTCGAAGAAGCAGAACTGAGGACCCAGGATCCCCACTTCTGGGACGACAGCAAAGAGGCTGAGGCACATATGCGGGTAGTCAAGGGACTTAAATCATGGATAGATGACTTTGAAGAGGTCAACACTCTGGCAGAAGAGACTAAGATTGCCTTTGATTTCCTTAAAGAAGAGCTGATAACTGAGCAGGAGCTTGACGAGACCTACGCCAAAGCCCTCGCAAAGATCGAAGACCTAGAGCTGAAGAATATGCTCCGCAAGGAAGAAGATCGACTGGGTGCGGTCCTGAAGATCAATTCGGGTGCCGGCGGCACGGAGAGTCAGGACTGGGCGTCCATGCTGGCTCGAATGTATCAGAGATGGTGCGAGCAGCATGGCTACAAGGTGACCATAGCCAACTGGCAAGATGGAGATGAGGCAGGCATCAAGACTGCTACCCTTCAGGTCGAGGGGAATATGGCGTACGGATTCCTCAAGAGTGAAAACGGTGTACACCGTCTCGTTCGCGTCTCTCCCTACAACGCTCAAGGGAAGAGGATGACCTCCTTTGCCTCCGTGTTTGTGGTGCCATTGGTGGATGACTCCATAGAGGTTCAAGTGAATCCTGCCGACATATCTTGGGATACCTTCCGATCCGGGGGTGCCGGAGGGCAGAATGTGAACAAGGTGGAGACCGGCGTCCGCCTGCGCTACAACTATAAAGATCCCGATACCGGAGAGGAAAGAGAGATCATCATCGAGAATACCGAGAGCCGATCCCAGCTGGGAAATAGAGAGAATGCCATGCGCCTCCTCAAGAGCCAACTCTACGATCTGGAGCTGGAACGCCGGCGCAAAGCTCAAGCAGCTATAGAGGACTCCAAGATGAAGATCGAATGGGGCTCGCAGATCCGTAGCTACGTCTTCGATGACCGCAGGGTGAAGGATCATCGGACCAACTATCAGACCTCAGATGTAGGAGGAGTGATGGATGGAGACCTAGATGGCTTCATCAAAGCTTACCTCATGGAGTTTGGGGGTGAGGCATAGAGCCTCTATAGAGCCCCCCTTCATGCACCATATGACGAAAACATTAAAACTATAGATAACACTACCCATGGCTACTACAGCAGACTTCAGAAACGGAATGTGCCTCAATATCGATGGCACCTACTACACCATCGTGGAATTCCTTCACGTAAAACCAGGCAAAGGGGCAGCCTTTGTACGTACCAAACTCCGCAATGTAGAAACAGGACGTGTCCTCGACAAGACCTTCAACTCGGGAGTGAAGGTTGAAGAGGTTCGCATCGAACGCAGACCCTACCAGTATCTCTACAAGGATGAGATGGGGCTACACTTCATGCATCCGGAGACTTTCGATCAGATACAGATCCCCGAAGAGAGCATCGAGGGGGTTCAGTTCCTCAAAGAGGGTGATATGGTCGAGGCTATGGTACACGCCGAAAGCGAATCAGTACTGACATGCGAGTTGCCCCCTCACGTGACTCTGGAAGTGACCTACACCGAACCGGGTATCAAGGGAGACACCGCTACCAATGCCCTTAAGCCTGCCACCCTGGAGACGGGAGCAGAAGTGAGAGTCCCTCTCTTCATCAATACCGGTGAGAAGATCATCGTCGATACCAGAGATGGCTCCTACCAAGGCAGAACAAAGTAATAGGTGACCCTCCCCCGGGAGTCTCACCACTCAACATCCGGACAGTGGAGCCATCTCCCTGTCCGGATTTTTTTCTTTAATACTTCGGGGGAAACTACCTTAAGGCGATAAAACTTTGTATCTTTGGTACGTTTGAATTCAGCATGCTTATTAATAAATTAAATCCATTAGCGCACTATGAAAAACTTCTTGAGATCCCTCTTCGGACCACATCCTTTGACGGACAAGGAGCTATTCCAACTCATCCATGACAGGAAAGCGCTTCCGGTAGATGTACGCACCGAGGAGGAGTACCTTCAAGGGAGTGTTCCCGGCAGTGTCAATATCCCCCTCGATCAAATGCAGCTCCGATATAGGGAGCTACCACAGGATCGCCCCTTGGTGATATACTGTGCGAGTGGAAGGCGTAGCCACAAAGCCATGGAGATACTTGAGGAGAAGGGATTCAAAGACATCCATGACGGGAAGGAGTGGCGCAGAGTCTTGGAGATAGTGACGAAGTAGCGCTCCTAAGGGTCTATAGATAAAGAGTATCTTTGTAACCCATAGGCGTATATATATTATAGTAGAATCCAATTTATAATCCTAAAACAATAAAGTTCATGAACATCTCACACATCGAACACCTCGGCATAGCCGTCAACAGCATCGAAGAGGCTCTACCCTTCTATGAAGGCGTATTGGGTCTGAAGTGCTACAACGTAGAAGAAGTAGCTGACCAGAAGGTCAAGACAGCATTCTTGCAAGTAGGAGGTACGAAAATTGAGCTTCTGGAACCAACCTCAGAAGATAGCCCCATAGCAAAGTTTATCGAAAAAAGGGGGCAGGGTATCCATCACATAGCATACTGTGTAGATGACGTCGAAAGCTCTCTGCGCGATGTGGAAGCCAAGGGTATCCGTCTCATCGACCAACATCCCCGTAAGGGTGCCGAAAACTTGAACATCGCGTTCCTTCACCCGAAATCTACCGTAGGTGTACTCACAGAACTGTGTGCACGCCCTACAGAGAACGAAGAAAACCAACAGCCTGCATTATAAAGTATTCTCGCACTATAACATATGAGCACACAAGTAGATAAGATCAAAGAACTCATAGACCTGAGATCCCAGGCACGCCTCGGTGGCGGTGAGAAGAGGATCGAGAAGCAGCATGAGAAGGGCAAGTACACCGCTCGTGAACGTATCCACATGCTGGTGGATGAAGGGAGCTTCGAGGAGATTGACATGTTTGTCAAGCATCGATCTACCAACTTCGGTATCGACAAAGTAAAGTTTTTGGGTGATGGTGTAGTGACCGGATGCGGTACCATAGATGGCAGACTGGTCTATGTCTTTGCTCAAGACTTCACAGTAACCGGAGGATCTCTGGGTGAAATGCACGCCTCTAAGATCTGTAAGGTAATGGATATGGCTATGAAAGTCGGCGCTCCTCTCATCGGTATCAATGACTCGGGTGGCGCTCGCATCCAAGAAGGTGTGAATGCGTTGAGTGGTTATGCAGAGATTTTCCAGCGAAATATCCTGGCTTCCGGTGTGATCCCTCAGATCTCAGCCATCTTCGGTCCCTGTGCCGGTGGAGCTGTGTACTCTCCTGCCCTGACGGACTTCAACATCATGTGCCGCGGCACGAGCTACATGTTCCTGACCGGTCCCAAGGTCGTGAAGACCGTTACCTACGAAGACGTAACTCAGGAAGAGCTTGGTGGAGCGGATGTCCACACCTCTAAGTCCGGGGTGGCTCACTTCGCCGTGGATGACGAACAGCAAGGTATCGACCTCATCCGTCATCTGATCAGCTTCCTTCCGCAGAACAACCTCGAGGATGCCCCCCTTGTAGAGTGCAGTGACCCCGTAGAACGTATGGAGGATGCCCTCAACAGCATAGTCCCTGACAGTCCCAATAAGGCTTACGATATGTATGATGTGATCGGATCCATCATCGACAATGGGGAATTCTTGGAAGTTCATCGTGACTTTGCCCAGAATATCATCTGCGGATTTGCTCGCTTTGGTGGACAGCCTGTCGGTATTGTAGCTAACCAACCGAAGGTAATGGCAGGAAGTCTCGACTGTAATGCTTCACGCAAGGGGGCAAGATTTGTACGTTTCTGCGATGCTTTCAACATTCCTTTGGTGACTTTGGTAGACGTCCCCGGCTTCCTTCCCGGTACAGGACAGGAGTACAATGGTGTGATCACGCATGGTGCCAAGATCCTCTACGCTTATGGTGAGGCTACCGTACCTAAGGTGACCGTGATCCTCCGCAAAGCTTATGGTGGTGCCTACATCGTGATGAGCTCCAAGCACCTCAGAGGAGATATCAACTACGCATGGCCTACAGCCGAGATCGCCGTGATGGGTCCGTCAGGTGCCGTGGAAGTCATCTTCGCTAAGGATGTGGCTGCAGCCGAAGATCCCAAGAAAGCTGCTCAGGAAAAGGAACAAGAGTACCGCGATGCCTTTGCCAATCCCTACAATGCTGCCTCCTATGGTTACATTGATGATGTGATTGAGCCGCGCAATACCCGCTTCCGTATCGTACGTGCCCTGAAGCAACTGCAGACTAAGAAGGTGCTGAATCCTGCTAAGAAGCATGACAATCTCCCTCTCTAAAGCATGATGAGCATGAAAAGACTTTCGATACTATTCGTTATCACGCTCGCCATCCTATCTCTCTCCTCCCGGGCATTTGGTCAATCTGCCAGATCGCTCCGCATCAACGAAGTTTTGGTGAATAATGAGACCAACTTCATGGATAATTACGGTCAGAGAAATAGCTGGATCGAGATCTTCAACTCCTCTCCTGCTACGGTCAACATCGGTGGGTGCTACCTCACGGACGATAAGAATAATCCCAAGAAGTATCCCATCCCTCGGGGCGACGTCCTCACCAAGATTCCTCCACGTCAGCATGTACTCTTCTGGGCTGATGACAATGCCATCCATGGCACCTTTCATCTGAACTTCGAACTGGATCCCACCAAGGAGAACTACATCGCACTCTACGATGCGGATGGGCGCACTCTGATAGACGAGATCACCGTCCCTGCAGGGCAGAAGGCTGATATCAGCTATGCCCGTGAAGTTGATGGTCAGTCCAATTGGGTACAAACCGAGAAGGTAACCCCCAGCACCAACAATAAGACGCTGGATACTAACGAGAAGTTGGAATTCTTCAAGGAGCATGACCCCTATGGAGCAGTCATCACGATCATCTCCATGTTGGTGGTATTCCTTGCCCTTATTCTCCTCTACTTCATCTTCAAGGGTATCGGTAAGTACTCTGTTTACCTGACACGCAAGCAAGCTGTCAAGGGAGGTGCCTCCAAGGATTCGGTAGATGCCGCCCTCAATGTCCCCGGAGATGTACATGCTGCCATAGGATTGACCCTGTACGAGCTCCTCAGCAGCGTTCACGATGAAGAGAGCAGCGTGATCACTATCCAGAATATCCGCAAGAAATACTCCCCCTGGAGTTCCAAGATTCACACCCTTCGCCAGATTCCTCGTAGGTGAAGACGTCCACAAATACTCGTAAAGAATAATCGCAAATAGACAATGAAAAAGTTTAAGTACACCATCAATGGTATAAAATATGAGGTAGAGGTCCAGAACATCGAGGATAATATCGCCGAAGTTGATGTGAATGGAACGCTCTATACTGTGGAGATGGAGAAGTCAGCTGAAAAATCCTCCATGCCCAAGATCAAGAGAGGTGCTACCCCCGGAGCTGTTCCTCCCGTAGCACGCCCCGCAGCCCCTCAAGCTCCCAAGGCAGCTCCTGCAGCACAAGCCGCCTCTGCTCCTGCCGCTGCGGGCAGTGGTGCTCCCATCAAATCTCCTCTTCCCGGCGTCATCCTTGACATCCTCGTCAATGTCGGAGACAGCGTTAAGCGTGGTCAGAAGCTCATGGTCCTCGAAGCCATGAAGATGGAGAACGACATCAAGGCAGACAGAGACGGTACAGTCACTTCCATCAACGTCCAGAAAAACGACAACATCCAGGAAGGAACCACTCTAATCACTATAGGATAAGACAGTATTATGAGTGGAAACGTATTTGAATTCTTACAGCAAAGCCTAGAGATCTTCTACTCCTATACGGGCTTTGCCAATGCCACCCCGGGGCATTTGATCATGATCCTCGTGGGGCTCTTCTTTATCTTCCTGGGTATCAAGTATGAGTTTGAACCCCTTCTTCTGGTCCCCATTGGCTTCGGTATACTTGTAGGAAACATACCTTTCAAGGATGCCGGTCTTCAGGTCGGTCTCTACGAAGAAGGTTCCGTGCTCAATATCCTCTACCAAGGAGTAAAACAAGGGTGGTACCCGCCCCTTATCTTCCTGGGGATTGGAGCCATGACTGACTTCTCTACCCTCATCTCGAACCCCAAGCTCATCCTTATCGGTGCTGCTGCACAGTTTGGGATCTTCGCAGCCTACGCTGTAGCTATAGAGATCGGCTTTGAGCCGGATCAGGCAGCCGCTACTGCCATCATTGGAGGGGCTGACGGTCCTACCGCCATCTTCCTCTCCTCGAAGCTGGCACCCAACCTTATGGGAGCCATTGCGGTATCCGCATACTCCTACATGGCACTGGTACCGATCATACAGCCACCATTTATGCGGCTGCTGACAACCAAGAAGGAAAGACTCATCCGCATGCGTCCTCCAAGAATAGTAACTCAGCGCGAGAAGATCATCTTCCCCATCGTAGGTTTGCTTCTCACCACCTTCATCGTACCCTCGGGGCTTCCCTTGCTGGGTATGCTCTTCTTCGGGAATATCCTTAAGGAAAGTGGTGTGACCCGTCGTTTGGCAGAGACTGCTCGCGGTCCTCTCATTGACGTGATCACCATGCTGCTCGGTCTTACCGTAGGTGCCTCCACACAGGCTACAGAGTTCCTCACCACCACCTCCATCAAGATCTTTGCCTTGGGAGCTTTCTCCTTCGTCATCGCCACTTGTGCCGGTGTACTTTTCGTGAAGTTCTTCAACCTCTTCCTCAAGAAGGACAACAAGATCAACCCTCTCATCGGCAATGCCGGTGTATCTGCTGTGCCTGACTCGGCTCGTATCTCACAGATCATCGGTCTAAACTACGATCCCTCCAATCACTTACTTATGCATGCCATGGGACCCAACGTAGCAGGCGTTATCGGTTCTGCAGTTGCTGCAGGTATTCTTCTCGGATTCCTCGGTTGATACCACGCATAGTTTAACCATCATATAATTAGAGAGGGGAGTCGCTGGTTCAAGCGTCTCCCCTCTTTTTTATATTCGGTCCTAAGTGCTAGAGCTTCTTGTAGGCAATGAAGTTGTACTCGCAGTGACCGAAATCGTATATTTCTATGCCAACCATTTTACCGGAGAGGAGTACTCCCTCGTATTGAGAGCCGAAGAGAAGTTTGTCGTAGTCAGCTTTAGTTACATCGGGATTCAGCTTCACGTAGATCTTGTTGCGCGGATATATGGGCTGACTACCGTTATTCAGTCTCATCCTGACTCTCTTGGCTTCCTCCACATTTAGAGGAATTGTACCGAAGTCGGTAGCGATATTCGAAAGCATCAGATAGACTCGCATGCTTGCATCGAAAGGAATAGTGAGGAGCCCTTGTTTATTTTCATCGAGCACCATCTTATATCCCTTGGCATCAAAGTCATACTTGCCCATATAGATGCCGGTATCATAGTTATCCTTGAAGTAGTAGACTGCCCCAAAGTCTATACCTTCTATCACACTCTCCAGCTCCTTCAGTTCACTTGCCTCGACAGCATGGTATTCAAACTCGTCATTGTGGACCTTATCCCATAGGTCTCGCTTTGCCACATAGAGATACTGCTTCAGATACTCCTTGGGCGAATTCTTATTCACCTTCAGGAGCATCGCAAATGCCAATCTAGGTGTGAGTTCGACAGCATCCGGAAAGATTGATGGAGGGGTATTCCGCACAACTAATTCACCACTGTTGATAGCTTTATCAGTACGCAGATAGAGTTCCCTCCCGTCACTCGCCGTGACCAGCATTAGGGTCTCATCAGTATATATTTTATCTCCCTTCATGAACCCCTTCACGATGCCCTCAGAGCCATCCATCCTCCTGTTCACCTCGGTCATCCCAAACATGTGATCCGGGTTCACGTCCATGATATATTGATAGCTGATATTATTCGGCACCAGTATGGAAGGATAGCCAAAAGTAATGTGGTCTCCCACATGGAAGGTATCACCCGAGTAGGCAGAGAAGGAGTCCTGAGCAAACAGAGGTAGTCCCAAAATCATGCAGGTCAAGGCAAGCAAAAAACAAGATAAAGATTTCATGTCAAAGCATTGTAAACGATTAGTATGCCCTAAGATAGAGATAAATATCCAACAGATTAGTGGGGCATGACTTTGGTAACAAGGAAATGAATCGCTCATACGCATTTTGATGTGATGGACACGTGATTAGGAATCTAAAGAAAATAAGCCTTCTGAAGATATTCATAATTAGCTGATTATTAGCACTTTGAAGGCTGAAGAAAATTACCCCGCCTTTTTTCTGACAAAAAGGCGGGGTAATTCCCAAAAAATGTCCGACTAATTTTTGGATTACCCCGCCTTTTGTTTTTGGGTAGCCTTTAGGTTTTCCCAAATTCCGGTCAAGAGGGTGCATCGAATTGACCGTTATGAGATGAACCTCATCGTCTGTTATCGGGAGAAAACTATTTGTCATCTCCTAAACATAAAAGAATGCATAACGATAATTCTACCCAATAATGACTAGATAACGTTTCGAGAATACCTACACAAGAGTATTGATGTACCCTGAAGTGCCATCTAACTTTGGATCCCTAAAGAGTTTAAGCATTGTCACGAAGGGTCATCACACTGATTTTGGTTATTGCGTTAGGTATGATTCGCGCATGGGGTACTGTTGCCACACCTCTTGTGGACGTATACATCTCGGTCGTTGATGCCGAGGACTCCACCCCTTTAGCTATGGCAAGCGTGGAGGTACCCGCGGAGGGGATCAGAGTATTCAGTGACAAAGAGGGTAAGGTGCTGTTGCGTCTGCAGCGGGATCGACACTATCTACTCCTTGTCACCCATGTGGGCATGCGGTCGGAGAGAAGAGAGATCTTCGCCAAGCCTAACCTCTCGATGACCATTCCACTGCACATGAGTACCCTCGCACTCAGGGGAGTAGAGGTGGTGGCACAGTCCTCTCCGACCATGGCAGGTAAGTCCGTGATTCACAGAGAAGCACTGGAATATCTGCAGCCTGTGAGCCTAGCGGATGCTCTCTCCCTACTACCGGGAGGACTTGTACGTATCCCCACACTCAGGGGTGTTCAGCAGGTAAGTATGCGTGAGACGAGAGGGTCTGAGTCCACTGCCTTGGGGACTGCCATCCTGCTGGACGGTGTACCGCTCTCCAACGATGCCAACCTCTTGGGTATGGGCGACACCGGGCAGAGACTCAGCGGCTATACTACAATGAATGGGGGACAAGACCTCCGGACTCTCTCTGTAGACCATGTAGAGGCGATAGAGGTGGAGCAGGGAATACCTTCGGTACGCTACGGTAACCTGACCAGCGGACTCATCTCTCTACGCACCCGCATAGGCAATACTCCGTGGAGCATACGCATGCAGGCAGATCCTTATACCAAGCTTTTCTCTGTAGGTAAAGGTCTGGAACCGGCTGCTAATCAATCCCTATACTTGGGTACAGATATTACCCGTAATATGGGGAGCCTGATCAATCCCATTGACTCCTATACACGTCTTTCGGGCGTCCTGAGATACCGCTATATCGGCAGAGATCCACACCACTTTCGAGCCAATCTCACTTACCATGCCCTCGTTGGAGTAGATAGTCGGAAGTTTGACCCCGAAACCATGACCTCCCAAGAGACCTTTTCCAAGCACAGTGATACCCATATGCTGAGCTGGGATCTACACCTTGATCCTTCTCCGCAGAGCTGGAGATCTCTTGAGTGGCAGAGTGCCGTGAACCTCAGCTCAGACATCGTCCGACAGGCACGATGGATTCTTCCCCGTAATTCATTGGTTCAGCCCATGGCTATGGAGAGTGGAGACTACGAGGGAGCCTATCTTCCGGCAGAGTACTTCTGCGAGTACGAGACAGAGAGCTTGCCCTTCAATGCCTTTTCGCAGCTGAGATCTTCTCATATGTGGAGCCATGAGACTGATAGAGGAAGGAGGTGGGACATTAATTTGTTGTGGGGAGCTGAATGGAACTACAACAAAAACCGGGGACGTGGTCCGCTCTACGACCCCAAGCTTCCACCCAATCCGGGCAATGCCCTCTCCTCTCGTCCTGTGGCGTATCGAGACATTCCCGGCTCCTCAGTGGTGTCACTCTTCGCAGAGAGTCAAGTTCGTTTTCCCGGAGTTTTAGGATTTTCTCCCTCTGTTCGTTTGGGAGTCCGGGGCAGCTATGACCTCAACTTGTGGGGCAGTAGATACGAGATATCTCGTGACCTGGCTCCTGAGCCTAGAGTCTCGGGGACACTGGCATTCCCTGAGATGTTCGTTGCCGGTCATCCTTTGAGGATGGCTCTACGGGGTGGTTGGGGAATGCTTGTGAAGCGCCCTACACTGGCTTACCTATACCCGAATCGCCTCTACTCCGACTTTATTCAGATCAACTATTATGTGAATAACCCCGCTCACAGACTCCTCTGGGTGCGTACCTATGTTCGAGATAGAGAAAACTACGCGCTGGCACAGGCATATGAATCGAAATGGGAAGGCTCTCTGCAGGCGAATTATAGAGGAGTATCACTGACCCTGAACCTCTTCCGTCATTCTCTCACGTCGGGATATGAGTATCGCGCCGAGCCTTTCTACTCCCCTTACATCCGCTACACCTACAAGGGTAATGCCGAAAAGGGTAGTAAACCAACTCTCGATGACTTCAGTGCTGAGGAGGTAGATCGCACCTCCACGCTTACCAGACCGGACAACAGCGTCAAGGTGATCAAAGAGGGGTTGGAGTACGTGCTATCCTTGCCACGAATACCTCTCTTGGAGACGCGCTTTCAGATCCAAGGTGCTCTCTACTCTACACTCTATGGAAACAGCTTACCCACGGAATACCGCCCCATCTCTGTAGTGGGTGGTAAGACATACCCTTATATCGGGTACTACACCAATCGGGACGATCGCGAGACTTATCGCCTACACACCTTGGTGCGAAGTGATACTCATCTGCCTCGATTGGCTTTGATATTCACCTCTCAGTTACAGCTGATATGGAGCGATTGGTACCGCAATGCCCGCTATGATGCCGGACCTAACTACTGGTACGATGAAAAGGGCGTGAGGCATGAGGAGGTTGATCTCAATGATCCACTCCAGAGTCAGCTGGTCTCAGAGCTCCCGGACTATATGTTTGAGAAGACTATCATGCCTCTCTCTGTCACTTGGCACCTCAAGATGACCAAGGAGATAGGGAGACATGTAAAGGTTTCTCTCTTCGTGAATAACCTCGCCACCTATGATCCGGTATATCAAAGCAATCTAAAGACCCAACATCAGGAATGGAAGAAACCCTTCTTCGGTTCCGAATTACGAATAAATCTCTAAAAACAACTCAAACAAGATGATCATGAAGTCCTCTTTAATGTACTCTATGCTGGCAATTATGCTAATAGTAGTGGGATGCTCGCCTTCCCATAACGAACCTAATGTCCCGGAGAAGAAGGTAACTTTCCGATATACTTTGCCGGATAAATGGAAGGATTCAAAGATCGCTGAGCTAAATGTCGAAGTGAAGAATAAGGATACCGGCGTTACCAAGACATTCAGTCTCAAAGGAGATAAGGAAATGAAGGTCTCTTTGCCCGGTGGTATCTACGATATTGGTGCGACAGCGAAGATCTCCGACGTAGAATTTCGTGCTCACCTTTCGGACTTTTCTATTAAGGCAGACACTGAAATAACGTTGGATATGTATCCCGTCCCACATGGCTCTTTCGTCATCCGGGAGTTATTCTACAGCGGTGCGACCACAACTAAGGGCAAGAAGTACCTCCACTGTGACTATGTCATCCTCACCAACAACTCCGACAAGACCCTCTACGCCGACGGACTCTCGTTCATGGGAACAGGGCAAAATACCAAGCTCGCTTCGGACGAGCAATATTCGAAGGTACTTCCGGCAGTGGTGGCAGAGTTTATCTTCACCATCCCGGGCTCAGGCAAGGATGTACCGGTGCCTCCGGGAGGAGATATAGTGCTGGCAATGGAGGCAAAGAACCACACTGAGACCTCTACCCAAGCGGCAGATCTATCCAAGCATGCCAACTTTGAATGGTTTGAACCCAACGAAAGATTCCAATTGACGGATAATCCCAATGTCCCCAACATGAAGATAGACTTCAAGGAATCCCAGACCATCACCAAACTGCACGTTGGGGGCTACAAATCCTACTGCCTCATCCGTATGCCCAAGCCTATCAACGAGGTAATGGTGCAGGATACCATCATGTACAAAGCACCCAATCCCAAAGTTCCCGCAAGGCCATATCCCAAAATCCCTATGGAGTGGATCTTAGATGGTGTAGAACTCTTTGATGGTCCAAACATTATCACGAAAGCTCTTCCGTCAGCTGTGGACAAATCTCACACTTACGTCACCGAGAAGTACAAGGGATATGTAGTTACCCGCAAGGTAGATTACATCGTAGGAGATAGGAAGGTCTACGCTGACACGAACGACTCCAAGCGAGATTTCGAGCGGGATCAGGCATCTTCACTGCTGTCAAAGCGGTAACACGTGCGTTACTCTCTTCTGATATTACTCCTGACCTCGGTCACCTTTAGGCTCTCCTCACAGGAATATATCCTGAGGGACAGCCTGGGATCCGCACTTTATGGCATAGGTGCACCTGCACTTCTCTCCCAAGCATCCTGCACAGAGGGGTGGGGAAAAGCAGAAGTGAGTAAAGATAACTTCAGCTTTCTCACCGATCCCCGCCTCTCCCTTCCACGAAATAGTCACGAGGTGGCACTCACAACGGAGGGACTAAAGCGCTTCGGAGCCACTACTGTCTGGGGAAGAGTGGAATATCAGCACACCAAGATGACCGGTATAAAGGGTAATATCACGGCAGATAGCGAACTCTTCTACCCTTACATTTTCGCAGATACCAAGGAGCATACCTTTCGGAGTGAGGTCTATCGTCTCTTTTTCGAAGCTGCTCACCGCTTTTCTCAGTTCTGCAGCATAGGTTTGGGAGGGTGGTACAGTGGTACGTCAGACTATACTCGTCAGGATCCCCGAGCCTCCCACACCACTTCTAATCTCGGCATTACAACCGGAATAGAGTGCTCCCCGGGGAAGTTTGGCAGCCTGAGCACTCATATAGGCTACTCCCGATACATTCAAGATCTGGGATACTCCGTACTTGTCCCCGATGCTTCCGAGATGGTATACATGATGCGTCCGTACGGTCAGTACAATCATCGCTACTCCAAGCGCAATGAAAGTGCGAGCTATAGATACTATCTCTCGGGATTTACGGCGTCTCTCTCCCACGTCCACCTCCCACGTCAGAGCATGGTTATGCTCGAGATGGCTCGCACGCAGGCAAAGCTTGGCATGGACAAAGTAGGCATGTACCCCTCAGAGATCAAGGGTCTTTCGCTTTTGATCCGAGGAGCGTCTCAGATCTGTCCCATCACGCCTAATGATATCCTCTTCCTAGACGTGTCTCTCCTCTTCCGTGAGCGCGATGCGACGGAGAATGTCTATAATATGGTACCCATCGATGGATTCTCCTCTCTCACACAACCCGAACTTATTTCCTCAGACCGGACCTTTAAGGAGTTCACGACTTCAGCGATGATGACGCCCCGATTTCGGCATACCTCACCCCTCCTTATGTACGATATCGGAGCTAAGGTGTCATGGTTCCAGTACCTCTCCCACTCTATGCAGAGCGATGACCAAGCTACTCTCAGCACCCTTCATGCCGGTCCCGACCTGCGCATTAGGTTCTCTCCCCCTACCCTCGGTTGCACTCTTGAGACAGCGTTGACATGGGAGTGGAGCCTGCTCCTGAGAGATAGTATATCTCTCCGCGAAAGCGAGGTTCGCAATATCGAACTGTCTCGCCATATGTACCGTGGAGATCGAGGCGCTCGTACCCATGTGAGCCAGTCCATCTTGATCCCTACAGGAAGAGACACTGCTGTCAAGATGAATGTGGGTTTCGAATCTGTCAGAGGGTATCGTCGCCATCTCACCGCTTCCTTATCATTCTACTATTGATATCCATCATGTATACATCAGGCGAATCCACACCGGTTATAGAGTGCCGTCATCTATCCCACTCCTTCAGGAAGAAAGTGGTCTATCAAGATCTAAACTTTTCTGTCCCCAAAGGAAGGATCATGGGTCTATTGGGGAAAAATGGCACCGGAAAGACCACGACCATCAATATCCTCACAGGATTTCTCAAGCCTACGTCCGGCGAATGCTATCTACTCGGAGAGCCAAGCCACAGGCTATCCCCCAAGGCTAAGTCCAAGGTCGGACTGCTGCTGGAAGGTCATGTAGGCTATCCCTACCTCACAGTAGACAGTACATCAGCCTACTACAGAGCGCTGTACCCCAACTGGCGAGAGGATATTTACCGTGATCTGGTCTCCCGACTCCGAATAGCTCCCGGTCAACGCATAGGCACCATGAGCAATGGTCAGAGATCCCAAGTGGCTCTTAGCGTCCTCCTCGCTCAGGATCCCGATCTCCTCATCCTCGACGATTTCTCTCTGGGGCTGGATCCCGGCTACCGTAGGCTCTTCACCGACATTATGCGCGAATTCGTCTCCACCTCAAACAAGACCGTCTTCATGACCTCCCACATTATACAGGATATGGAGAGACTCATTGATGACTGCATCATCATGGATTATGGAAGGATTCTGGTACAAGGTCCTGTCCGAGAGTTGATGGACAAAGGGCGCATGTATACCCTCCACGCCGATCTCCCAACCCTGCCCGGCATACCGGAGATCCTGCACCCGGAATGGGGAGAGGGCAAGCACTCCATCCACTTCTGCTCCCTCCTCCCTGAAGGTGAAGTCCGCAGTCTGCTGCAGCAGTACCTCGGAGGCGAAATAGCCCTCACGGCGGAAAGCCCCACTTCTCTTGAAGAGCTCTTCATCGGTCTAACCGGAAAGTACTAACTCGCTCGAAATCTCATGAAGTTCTACTTGTCAATCTGGAAAAAGGAGTGGATCAAGACCCGCACTGCCCTCCTGATACTCCTGCCCTGTCTTGTGCTATACACATTGTATATACTCTATCCTTTCATGCAACCCATCAGTGCCGGGGTATTGAACAAGATGTGGGAGGTGATGATAGAGCGAAATATAGTATTTGTAGAAGGGCTAAAGTATATCCCCGTATCCTTTGGGATCCTGCTGGCTCTGGCTCAAATGATACCGGAGACTCTGCAGAAGCGACTTAAGCTCACGCTGCATCTTCCCTACTCAGATCAATGTATCACCAATGCGCTGCTATCATATGGATGGGTGCTGACCTTAATGGTAGCTCTCTTCATAGAAGGGGTTACGTTCATGGTCACAGCACCCTACCTCCCCTATGAGCTCGTGCGAAGGATACTCCTCACCGCCCTCCCGTGGTGCATGGCCGGAGTGGTGGGATACTCTCTGATATGTTGGGTCGTGTTGGAGTCTACTCTCCTTCGGCGCATACTTTTTGGTATCCTCTCTGTGGGGTTCGTTCACCTCTACTTTCTGGCATCTTTTCCGGAGAGCGAGACACCGGGGATGCTTTTGCTGCTATTCCTCTTAGTGGTCTATTCTGCCATGCTTCCACACTATTCTATCACTCGTTATCGTCTGGGACAAAACTAAACCGTCATGAAAGTCCTCAAAATTACGCTCCTACTATTTGCTGTGCTGCTTCTCTACTTCTATGCAGCCCCGGCTTTGTACGGTTATCTCTTTATCAAAGGGGATACTCCTCCCTTCATCCTTTACAGTGAAGTGCTGGGAGAGTTTGTCAGGACACGTCCTACGGAAGGAGAACTCATCCGAGAAGATATTCATGGTCATCGCTTCTCCCAAAGCCAATTCGACAGTATCTTACCTACCTTCTTCTACAGACAGCTCGCTGCAGATCGCAGGTTGCCTGACACCCTCCTGGGGCGCCACATCTCGGCAGGAGAAATCCAAGCCACAAACTTCACCTACCGCTACAGTCCCACCCAAACTAGTACACGCCGGGCGGGCGTCTATAGACTTCTGGAGAGTCATTCCGGCAGAGTGCGTCTGCAGATGGCTGAGGATTTATTTACCTTCCGAAAGGAGGGAATCACCTTCATCGACAGTCATACCCGCAAGGTGAACCCTGAAAAGAGCGAAATCTTCCGCAAAGCCTTTGCAAAAGCAGGCTTCACCTCGTCGCCTCATCTCGTTGCCGGAGATGGGAACCCTAAAAAGGAGTACGATGAAGGCTACCTTGTGGTGGACTCCCACGACCAACTCTTTCACTTCAAAATGGTGGAAGGGATGCCCTACATCCGGGAGATAGACATATCCACCCTTCCCGGCCACATCATGGCAATGGATCTCTGTGGCTTTTCGGACAGGAGACGCTTGGCTTATCTCATGACAGACCGAAAGGAGGTCTACTTCCTCAACTCAGACTACACACTCTCTCGCTTGGAATTGCCCCCCTTTGATGCCATGAATGACGATCTCCTTGCCATTGGAAATATGTTCTGTACCACCTATAGAGTGGTCAGTGACGATGCGGTTCACTACGCAGCTCTGGACACTGAGAGCGGATCGCTACTCAAGATGTACGACCTAGCCTATACACCCAGGAGTGCAGAACGGGTGGCAGGGTGGATTTTCCCGGTTATACTGAAGTTCACGGATGCGCACTCCACACGGGTTTATCCACACTTCACCACCCCCTGGTCCATATAGTTGTAACACCCTCAATCAGGAAATATAATATCCTCCGTGAGGTAGATGTGGAATGAGTAAGAATAAAAAGGATAAAAAGGCAGGGTAATCCCCAAAAAGCGTCCGACTGGTTTTTGCATTACTTTGCCTTTAGTTTTTTGGGTGCATTAGGGTTTTCAGCATTTGTAAATAAGCCGTTGCGAATATATCTTTCAGTAGCTTGATCCATTACCCACACCCCTCCCTTATTTTCTTACCTTTGTGAAGGCTTTCTCCGATGTAGGAGGAGTCTCTTTTTTTCAACCATCATATTTTAGATTTAAACACCGGACAATATGGAAACTGTCGTCAGCGGGATACGCCCAACCGGAAACCTTCATTTGGGCAATTTCTTCGGAGCTATTGAGAGCTTCTTGAGGATGCAGGAGGAGTATGAATGCTTTTTCTTCATCGCTGACTGGCATTCACTGACGACACACCCTCATCCGGAGCATATCGTAACTAGCGCTCATACCATTCTGGCGGAGTATCTGGCGTGTGGTATAGATCCCTCCAAGGCTACCATATATATTCAGAGTGATGTCAAGGAGGTCCTTGAGCTCTATCTCTATCTCAATATGAATGCATATCTGGGAGAGCTTGAGCGAACAACCTCCTTCAAGGACAAGGCTCGAAAGAATCCCAACAATGTCAATGCCGGTCTCCTGACCTATCCGTGTCTCATGGCGGCGGATATCCTGATGCACAAGGCTGTGAAGGTCCCTGTGGGAAAAGATCAGGAGCAGAATATGGAGATGGCTCGGAAGTATGCCCGTAGATTCAATACAATCTATGGTGTAGACTTCTTCCCGGAGCCTGCTTCCTTCTCCTTCGGCAGCCAGGCTGTCAAAGTACCGGGACTGGATGGCAGTGGCAAAATGGGCAAGAGCGAGGGCAATGCCATCTATCTGATGGATGATGAGAAGACTATCAAGAAGAAGGTGATGTCCGCCCTGACAGATGCAGGTCCCACAGAGCCCAATAGTCCTAAACCCGAGCCTATCGAGAACCTCTTCACGTTCCTGAAGCTGGTGTCCGATGAGGAGGTCTACCGCTACTTCGATGAAAAGTATAATGACTGCTCTATACGGTATGGGGATCTCAAGAAGCAGCTGGCTCAGGATATCAATAAGTATTGTGCACCCATTCGTGAGCGTATCTTGGAGTACAAGTCAGATACTGCTCGCCTGGATAGAATAGCTGCTGAGGGAGCTGAGAAATCTCGTGCACACGCAGCACCTATCGTGGAGGCTGCCCGGGAGATCATCGGCTTTCTGCCTATGAGATAAATCTTTGTATCTTTAGCGTTATAACTCTAATACATAGGATAGTAAGTAATGAATCAAATTACAGGAAAGGTCATTGCCATACTGGAACCTCAGTCAGGTGACAGCCGGAACAATCCCGGTACCAGGTGGATGCGTCAAGAATTCGTCATTGAGACTCAGGATATGTATCCCCGCAAGGTCTGCTTCAATATCTGGGGTGAGGATCGCATTCGTCAGGCTGATATCCATATGGATGATATGATCACCATAGACTTCGAGATCAGCAGTCGTGAGTATAATGGCAGGTGGTATACCAATATCGAGGCTCGTAACGTGCAGAAGAACATTGAACCACAGATGGGTGGCGCTCCAGCAGCAGGTACGAGTATGCCCGGGGCTCAGAATAAGTTTGGTGGAGAACCCGTGGACTCTAGCGAAGATCTCCCCTTCTGATACTCTCGCATCAACGCTTTAATACAAAAGGCTTTAATACAATTGACATAACCCTTTGAACAGAGAGGAGCGCCCCGGGGTACTCCTCTCGCTTTTAGGGCACCCTGTAAATCAGTGGAGAGGTGCTATTTTTCGTACCTTTGCCATGCCGGCTCCTGTACGCCTGCTGCGGTAGTGAGTGCGGGATACCACTTTATTAATACTACATCACTCTACATATCATATGAGTACGCACCAATTGAGCGAACAGGAGATACTCCGCCGTGAGAGCCTCAATAAGTTGCGCGAGATGGGGATAGACCCCTATCCGGCGGCAGAATTTCCTGTGACAGGCTATGCCCGAGAGATCAAGGAATCCTTTGAGGATGATGCTCCCCGACGTGAAGTGTCTCTTGCCGGGCGTATCATGACCCGCAGGATCATGGGTAAGGCTTCCTTTTGCGAGCTTCAGGACAGTACAGGTCGCATACAACTCTACATCACGAGGGACGATCTCTGTCCGGGTGATGATAAGGATATGTACAATGTGATCTTCAAGAAGCTAATGGATATCGGTGACTTTGTGGGCATCAAGGGGTATGTATTCCGCACCAAGATGGGAGAGATCTCCATCCATGTCGAGGAGATCACTCTCCTGAGTAAGAGCCTTGCCCCACTCCCTATCGTGAAGATGAAGGATGGAGTGGCGTATGATGCCTTCACGGATCCTGAGCAGCGCTACAGGCAGAGGTATCTGGACCTGATCGTAAATGAAGGGGTGAAGGATATCTTCGTCAAGCGTACGCAGATCTTCAATGCCATGCGGGACTTCTTCAATGAGAGAGGATATATCGAAGTAGATACGCCTGTGCTGCAGAGTATCCCGGGAGGAGCTGCCGCACGGCCTTTCGTGACCCACCACAATACGTTGGATATCCCGCTCTATCTGCGTATCGCCAACGAGCTCTACCTGAAGAGGTTGATCGTAGGAGGCTTTGATGGTGTGTATGAGTTCAGTCGCAACTTCCGCAACGAAGGGATGGATCGTACCCATAATCCGGAATTCACCGCCATGGAGATCTATGTGGCGTACAAGGACTATAACTGGATGATGGAACTGACGGAGCAGATGCTCGAGCATATCGCTCTGGAGGTGAATGGCGACACCAAGGTGACTGTAGGAGATCATGAGATAGACTTCAAGGCTCCCTACCGAAGAGTCACCATGTATGATGCTATCTATGAATATACGGGGCTGTATATCTCCGGCATGGATGAGGAGGATCTGAGAGATGCTTGCCGTAAGCTGGGTATAGAGACAGATAAGTCTATGGGCAAGGGCAAGCTGATAGATGAGATCTTTGGAGAGAAGTGTGAGCCCCATTTTATCCAACCTACTTTTATCACCGATTACCCAATCGAGATGTCTCCTCTCACCAAGAAGCATAGAAGTAAGGAGGGACTCACTGAGAGGTTTGAGCTGATGGTCAACGGCAAGGAGCTATGCAATGCATACTCAGAGCTGAATGACCCAATAGATCAGAGGGAACGATTCATGGATCAGTTGCGCCTCTCCAAGAAAGGGGATGATGAAGCGATGTTTGTGGACCAGGACTTCGTTCGCTCTTTGGAGTATGGTATGCCTCCCACCAGCGGGATGGGGATAGGGATGGATAGGTTAGTGATGCTGCTGACCGGTCAGGAGAGTATACAGGAAGTACTCCTCTTCCCACAGATGAAACCCAAACAGCAGCCCTAAAGTAGGGGTGAAATGTGTATCTTGCGGGTCAGCAATAGAAGTATGCAGATAGGATGAAAGAGGACCTCAGTAGCTCAGACTGGAAACCCGGTAGGATAGGGATCTTAGGCAGTGGAAGCTGGGCTACCGCTCTGGCAAAAATCATTCTGACCAACAAATCTTCCGTCAACTGGTACTTCAGATTCAAGGAGACGGTACGGGAATTCGTGGAGAGCAATCACAATCCCTCCTATCTCACCTCTGTAGTATTTGATACCGATCAGATAGACTTCTATACAGATGTGCCGGAGATCATCGCGGCGTCGGATACGATCCTGCTGGTGACACCTTCACCCTATATCAAGAATATCTTCTCTAAGATCAGACCTTACAGCCTAGAGGGCAAGTTTATGCTCAATGCCGTGAAGGGTATAGTGCCTGAGGACAATATCTTGATCACGGACTATGTGGTACGTGAGTTTGGAGTACCTGAGAGCATGACCGGAGTGGTTAGCGGTCCGTGCCATGCCGAAGAGGTGGCTCTGGATCGTCTCTCTTACTTGACCGTAGGATGTCCGGACGCACAGAAGGGAGAGGCACTGAGGAGACTCTTTGTGAATCCCTATGTGATGTGTACATTTGGTACCGATGTCGCAGGGATCGAGTATGCCAGCGTGCTGAAGAATGTCTATGCCATCTGTGCTGGGATCTGCCAGGGGATGCGCTTTGGTGACAACTTTCAGGCAGTCTTGATAGCCAATGCTGCTGATGAGATGAGGAGATTTCTCAATAGCGTGAATGCTCAGCAGCGTTGTGTCATGGACTCTGTATATCTGGGAGACTTGCTCGTGACTGCTTACTCAAGGTATAGTCGCAACCGTACGCTCGGTACCCTGGTAGGAAAAGGTTACTCTGTGAAGCAGGCTCAGCTGGAGATGGAGATGGTGGCAGAGGGTTATTACGGTGCTCACTGCATCCATGAGGTGAATAAGGAGTACCGGGTGCCGATGCCTATAGCTGAGACGGTGTACCAAATCCTCTACAAACGTGCCAATGTGAAGGCGTCAATTGCGGCATTGTCTCAGAAATTGAAATGATATAAACCAACAAATATATGGCTCTATGAAAAGGATAGATCTACAAGTCAATAACGCTCTACTTACCCAAGAGATAAGGGAGAAGTACGAAGAGATGCTCAAACGTACGTCTGCTTGCAATCGTTCTCTGGAGAAGGGGGATGGCAAGGGGGCAGACTTCCTCGGATGGGTCACCCTTCCGTCGGAGATTGATCGTGCCTTGCTGGACGATATTAAGCTCACAGCAGACAAGCTCCGCCACAATGTGGAGTACGTTGTATGCATTGGTATCGGAGGATCCTATCTCGGTACTCGTGCAGTAATCGAGGCTCTGAGTGACTCCTTTGCCCATCTCAAGAAGGATAAGGCGGATGACTCAAACGTCACCATACTCTATGCCGGCAATCATATCAGTGAGGACTATCTTTATGAACTGGTAGAACTCCTAAAGGGGAAGAAGTTTGGACTCATCAATATCTCCAAGTCCGGAACCACTACCGAGCCGGCCATCGCCTTTAGACTCCTGAAGGATCTGATGCTGCAGCAGGAAGGCAAGGAGTTTGCGCAGTCTCACATCGTAGCTATCACGGACGAACGCAAAGGAGCTCTCAGACAACTTGCCACTGAGGAGGGATACAAAACATTTGTGATACCCGACAATGTTGGGGGGAGATTCTCGGTACTCACACCGGTAGGTCTGCTTCCTATCGCTGTGGCAGGGTTCGATATCGAAGCTCTTGTCCGAGGTGCTAGGGAGATGAGTGAGGCAGTATCCTCTGACATTGCTGCTGAAGAGAACATCTCAGCCCAGTATGCGGCTCTGAGAATAGCGCTCTTAGAGTATGGCAAAGCGATAGAAATCCTTGCCAACTTCCACCCTAAATTCCATTATCTCGGAGAGTGGTGGAAGCAGCTTTACGGCGAAAGCGAAGGAAAAGATGGCAAAGGGCTCTTCATAGCGTCCGTTGATCTTACTACCGACCTCCACTCCATGGGTCAATGGATCCAGGATGGTACCCGCAATATCTTTGAGACGGTGGTGAGCATTAGTGAGCCTCGCCACACTCTCGCCATCCCTCAGGACCCAAAAGACCTGGATGGTCTCAATTATATCGCTGGCAAACGTATTGATGAGGTGAACAAGATGGCAGAGAAAGGCACCATCCTCGCTCACATGGACGGTGGTGTTCCGGTCATTCGTATCGAGCTGCCTGAGCTGAATGAGTACTATATCGGGCAGCTCTTCTACTTCTTTGAGCGAGCAGTAGGCATTAGCGGCTATCTTATGGGGGTAAATCCATTTGATCAACCCGGAGTTGAAGCCTACAAGACCAATATGTTTGCGCTACTTCGCAAGCCCGGATATGAGCAGCAGACGAGCAAGATCTTTGACCGTATCGCCAAGGGCGAGCTAGATAAGGAGACTCACTAAGCATGCTGAAAGACTACAATACCTCCTCCAAGAGGCTTATTCTTCCGGAATATGGAAGGACTGTCCAGAATATGGTTGACTTCTGTGTGGCACTACCTGAACGTGAAGAGAGACAGCGGTGTGCTGAAGCGATAGTCAAGATCATGAAAGCCTTCCTGCCACCCGAGAAGGAGAGAGAGGACTATAGGCAGATGCTCTGGGATCACCTCAACATCATGTCGGACTTCAAGCTGGATATAGACTTCCCCTATCCGCAGTCTGAAGCCCAAGAGTTCGCCACAGCACATCACGAACGTATCCCCTATGATCGCAATATCCCCATGTATCGTCATTACGGGGTCAGTATAGAGAAGATGATCGAAGTGGTCTCTGCCATGCCGGATGGGGAGGAACGTCAAAAGATGGCTCAGCTTGTGGCTACTCAGATGAAGAGGTCTTATGTCCTTTGGAATAAGGATAATGTTGATGACATCCGCATCTTTACGGATCTCTATGAGATGTCCGAAGGCAAGATATACCTTGACGAGTACAGTTGTCGCCTTCCTGATGCCAAGCAGATAACCTCTTTGGCAAACAATAATTCTCAAGTTCCGAAGAGAACCAACAACAAGAAGAAGAGACGGTAAGGGATTCTTACCGTTCTCTTCTTTCTTTTTTCACCATACCCTCCGCGCTTTCACACTTACTTCAAGCCATGTCTACATTTATCATAGAGGGTGGGCATCAGCTTAAGGGTGCCATCACCCCTCAGGGAGCCAAGAATGAAGCTCTCCAAGTCATCTCTGCATGTCTGCTCACCTCCGAAGAGGTTGTTATCGAAAACGTTCCTGACATACTGGATGTCAACAATCTTATCTCCCTACTGATGGATCTTGGCGTCAAGGTCCGCAAACTCAGCGATGATACCTACAGCTTCATGGCAGATGATATCAACCTTGACTACGCCTACTCCAAGACTTTTCTGGACCGTACTGCCAAACTTAGAGGTTCGATACTCATTGTGGGTCCCATGCTCTCACGCTTCGGCAGGGCAATTATAGCCAAACCCGGGGGCGACAAGATAGGAAGACGTCGCTTAGATACTCATTTTGAAGGATTCATCAAGCTCGGTGCACAGTTCCTTTATGATAGAGAGTCCGAGCTATACAGCCTTCAGGGAGATCATCTCAAGGGTACTTATATGCTTCTGGATGAGGCATCAGTCACCGGTACAGCCAACATCATCATGGCTGCAGTACTGGCAGAGGGCACCACAACGATCTACAACGCTGCCTGCGAACCCTATCTCCAGCAGCTCTGCAAGATGCTTGTACGTATGGGAGCCAAGATCGAAGGGATAGCCTCCAACCTACTTACCATCACGGGAGTAGAGAGACTATCCGGTACTCACCACAGGTTGCTTCCGGATATGATCGAGGTAGGTAGCTTCATAGGCATGGCTGCTATGACACAATCTGAGATCCTGATTAAGGATGTGGGGATGCAAAATCTGGGCATCATCCCCGACTCCTTCAGGCGGATGGGCATCAAGCTCACGCAGGAGGGTGACAATATCCACGTCCCTGCCCAGGAGCTATATGAGATCGAAAGCTATATAGACGGATCCATTCTCACCATAGCAGATGCTCCCTGGCCCGGACTCACCCCTGACCTTCTGAGCGTCTTCCTCGTCATTGCCACCCAAGCGAAGGGCAGCGTCCTGATACACCAGAAGATGTTCGAGAGCAGACTATTCTTTGTCGACAAGTTGATCGACATGGGGGCGCAGATCATCTTATGTGATCCCCACCGTGCCACCGTGATAGGGCTGGAGCGTAAGTTTCCCCTCCGTGCGCACAATCTCGTATCTCCTGATATCCGTGCCGGGATAGCCTTGCTCATCGCCGCGCTCTCCGCCAAAGGTGTCAGTCGTATCGACAATATCCGCGAAATTGATCGCGGATATCAGAATATAGACATGCGCCTCAGAGCATTAGGAGCAGGCATCTCTCGACTCTGAGCTACGATATGAAATTCGATCCTATTCTTCCGGATTCACTTCTCCCTTTTGGAACCATTAGGCGAACCAAAGGCTACAGTGGCGAAGTTGTCCTTTCGCTCCAGTCCCCTCTGTATGCCGATATTGAAGCGGACTTCCTATTCCTCCTCCTAGATGGTATCCCTGTACCATTTCGTGTCGAGTACTTTGCGGGCACGTCGGAGAACTTTTTCGCTAAGTTTGACCGAATAGACAGCGACCTCACGGCGTCCAAGCTCAAGGGAGTGGAGGCACTCTTCTCCCGGGCAGAATATGATAAATTGATTGAAAACACCCGGGGGAAGGAGTTGACCCTCGATATACTGGTAGGCTTCAGACTCTTCAGGGATGACACTGAGGTGGGTTCTATCACAGAAACTCGTGACGAAGGCTCCAATCCTCTCCTCTATGTTAGCTCTGAAAAGTATGGTGAAGTCATCATTCCCTATGTCGAACAGTGGGTCATTGATGTGAATCTAAAAAACCATACACTCCACATGGATTTTCCGGAGGAACTTCTCCATCTCAACTAGCACAAAGTCTCCAAAAAAATTACCCCGCCTTTTTTTGAAAAAAGGCGGGGTAATCTGTTTTAAAAGGCGGGGTAATCTATACAAAATGGCGGGGTAATTTTCTTCACCCCTCAAGATTCTAACAATCAGCTAGTTATGAGGGTGAAGTCATGACTAATTTTCAATAGATTTTGCGGGAACAGGAGGAAGAAAGAAAGGGAGTTTGTTGAGGAAAAATCATCGAGAAAGTATGTCTACTATTGTGACCAAACTCTATCGAAGTGATGTCATCTTATATCCCCATCACCCCAAAGGTTGAAGAATGAACTGACAGAATATATCTGTTACCTCTTCTCACGAATCTGCGACTCTATGCGCTCCTCAATCTTTCGCCAGTCATAGAGATGGAATGTACGATCATTGCTCATTGCCACGAAGAGTCCCTTAGTGAAGGGTTCGCCGAGATTCCGGGATGTCACGTCGGAGCCATTACTCTCGGATGCGGATACGTAAACCTCCGCCAGTAGAGGATGGGCGTGAGGTTCTCCCTGACTCCCCTCTCAAGGATACACCACGAAAGTGTGTGCAGCCTGGTTAGATACCAGTATATAGCCCGTACCATCAGAATACTTGTATATGGATATCCCCTCATTATCCTTCATGTATCCCGAGTCTGCAAATATTGCAAGCTCCTCATCCCCCCTCTCCGGATCTGCATAGTACTTGCGTACTCCAGCCTGCTCGTCTGAGTAATAGACGTATCCTAACTCATTGTCCACAGCTATGGACTCGATCTCTTTGATCCCACTGAAGCGACCAAACCTCCTGACCTCTCTTCCTCTGATGATGCCGGTGGAGTCAGGCTCGAGCAGATATTGGGCAAGATAGCCTTCTGAGGGTCCTTCCTTACGGCTCACTATGGCATATATCTTAGGGCTACTACCTTCGAGGGGTTGGGTATAGAGCGCTACTCCCATGGGAGCACGGAGGGAGTCCCCCTTAAAGTGAACCCTAGTAGAAAAACCGGACACCTCTAGGTGGTTGTAGGCATCAGGATTAATAATTAAGAAAGATGGACAACACTGAGAGATGGGTGAATTTGGTAAGAACGCACCGGAGCATAGAGACAGGAGAGAGTGTTTGGCACTTTAGTCAACGCCATCACGTATGCCATCATAGCATGATGTTTTGGATATGTATGATAGACACCTACGGAGAAGACGATCTTACATTAATGAGAAGCAAAGACTTTACGGAAGCCGAGCAAAGAGACATTATTTTGTCATATAAAAAGAAAGGTGTAGCATTGCTTGACCTTCAAGTCAAGTTTCGAATCACTCGACAAACCATTAAACTGTAGCTGAAGAAGGATTATAGTGATATTGCGGTTAAATGTAAGGATCATATTAGAGTGAAACGTGTAAAGAAAGAGCTGCACATTAGGTCAAAGTACAGAGCTAAGTGCTCACGTAAAAAGTACAACTCTTATAAGGGCGATGTTGGCAAAATTGCTCCTAATGTTTTAGATAGAGATTTCGCTGCCGATGCACCGTACCGGAAGATTGCTACCGATATTACGGAGTTTAAGGTGGGTGAAAAGAAGCTTTATCTTTCTCCATTTCAAGATATCTTTACAAGTAAAATCATATCTTACAGGATAGGCACAAGTCCCAATATGACTCTCGTAATTGATGGACTGAATGAGGCATTATCAAAAATAGGAGATACTGTAAAGGTACTATTCCATTCAGATCAAGGTTTTCATTATCAAAACCCGGCGTACCGTTCGTTACTCAATAATGCAGGATGCATACAAAGTATGTCAAGAAAAGGAACCTGCCTTGATAATGCAATGATAGAAAGTTTCTTTGGCATACTAAAAAGCGAAATTTTCGATAAAGTAAAGTTTGATACATTAGAAGAGCTCGAGTACGAAATAATTAGGTACATTTCGTACTACAATGAGTGCAGGATGAAGACACGACTAAAAATGTCTCCTGTGGAGTACCGTAAGATGTATAATGTAGAGAGCATAAGTTTAGCGCCAGCCACCACCTAGAGGTGTCCGGTTTTTCTACTAGGGTTCAGAATATCAAGAGATACACCAAAGAGTACAAGAAAGCCTCCGGAAAACCCTTCGAAGCTCAGCAACCTGTGAATGGGGGCAATGCCAATCTGGTGGGTATAGAACTAGCATTCCAGCGTAATCTAAGCTTCCTTGGAGAATTCTTTAAGCCCCTTAACCTCTACGCCAACTATACCCACAACTGGGTCTTCGACAAGAATAAGGATGGTGATGATACCAAACTTGTGGGTACTGCTGATAATATCGCCAATGTATCTCTCTCCTATGAGACCCGTAAGATTAATGCCGGGCTGTCTCTCAACTATACTTCGGACTTCCTCATCGGGTTGGGTAGCACAGAGCATGACTATCGCTACTACGATGATGTCACCTATCTGGATGCCAATGTAGACTTCTTCATTACCCCAAAGCTCATCCTATTCGCTTCAGGAAATAATCTCCTCAATGAAATCCAGCGTGTATACCAGTGGAAGAAGGATCACACCGTATCCGCATTGGAGAACGGTCCAAGGATTCAACTAGGAATCAAGTACAATATCTTCTAAATCATATGACTCATAAGAATAATATGAACACTTCATCCATCAAGATAGCCCTCCTGAGCGGACTGCTCCTCTCCCCCGTCTGTTTGGGACTCCGGGCATCAGAACCGGTAACTATCGCTCCTCTCAAGGGACGTTACCTCTCCAGTGACTTCCACAACCATACGTCTTACTCCGGAGGCAGCTACTCTCTAGGACATGTGGTGGCTAAGGGATTTTCCTTCGGTCTGGACTGGATGGCTGAGAGCGGTCACGGAGGAGTCAGGGAGTATGACGGATCCATCTCAGGTAAAGACATGGGGAAGATGGTCGAGTGGAAGGATACGGATGCACACCTTAAGGGAGATCCCCACAAAGAGGGATACATGTGGCGCTGGCAGTGCCTTAAGGATTTCAGCTTTCCGGAGCTGAACAAGCTAAGAGCAAAACATCCCGGTAAGCTACTCTTTCAGGAATTGGAGTGGAATGTCCCGGGTCATGAGCATGCTGATGTATGTATCCTGACATCTCAATATGATCTTCACAACCCCAATGCCGATGCCTTAGCTCAATTCGAATATATGTTTGACAATTCGGATAAGGATCAGACAGGTGGCAAAGAATTCGGATGGATAAAGAGTGATAAGGAGGGTCATGCCAAGACTCTTGAAGCCATAGCATGAGCACAGAAACATCATGCCGGAAAGGCATGGATCATCCCTACTCATCCGGAACGAAAGGGTAGATATACCATTGCCGACCTCAGAGACATGAATGATGCGGGACCTGATGTTTGCTTTGGATTTGATGGTCTACCGGGTCATCAGAAGGGTGCCGGAAGAGGCTTTGCGAATGAAGAAGCTTACGGTACTATCTTCGAGAATGGTAGAATGGCATCGGTCTTTGGTGGTACAGGTGCATTTACAGCGCAAGTCGGTGGTGTGTGGGATGCTCTCCTTAGTGAAGGCAGACATTGGTGGCTATTCGGAAGCTCAGACTTTCACAGTGAGGGAGGTGACTTCTATCCGGGTGAGTTTCAGAAGAATTTCTACTACGCTGAGGATCCTTCCTCTCCCCAATCTATCGTTGAGGGTCTCAGGTCCGGGAATGGGTTTGTCTCCATGGGGGATCTAGTGACGAACATTCGCTTTACGGTTAACGGAATTGCCATGGGAGCTACAGCACCTGCTGCAGAAAAGGCTCTGATCAAAATCGCTATCTATGATCCTCAAGAGCAGAACCACAATAGCTATGGCGACTACACCCATCCTAGCGTAGACCACTTGGACGTGATAATGGGTACAGTAGGACCCAAAGCCAAGAGGGGTACTCCGGAATATAGTCTAGATAAGGTGTCGACGACTATGGTGATTGCTCGGTTTGATGCGCATGGAGGAGCTAAGGACTCCAAGGGTATCGTGAGCAAAAAGTGGACAGATCTGGGAAATGGATGGAAGGTGATGAGTCTGGAAATACCGATAAAGGAGGACTGCTACTTCCGACTTCGTGGGACCAATAATCCCCTGAATACTCCCGGAGAGGTGGATGCTGCAGGCAATCCCCTACACGACTTTGAGAAGCAAAACAGCACAGAGAAGACTTTTGCAGATCTGTGGTTCTATACCAATCCGGTATTCATGAATCACTGAACCTTATTTAGTCCTCTTAGGGGTATACAAAACCTGAGGGCGTCGAGTGGATGTATTCTCTTCCACTTGACACCCTCATGTTTGTTCAAACGTGATCGGGCTTAGATCAATCTCCGTAACCCTTATCGTCAAGGGGTTCTATGTCTAGATGAACCGGCTTGATCATATTTTCCGGAGAGAGGATCATATCCAATTGTTCACGGGTCAGAAGCCCTTTGTCCAAGACAGTTTCGATGATCGTACGACCATTTTCCTTTGCAGCCTTGATGACTTTAGTCGAATTCTTGTACCCAATGATAGGGTTTAGTGCTGTGACGACACCCAAACTTTCGTGTACATACCTTAGGCATCGTTCAGCATCAGCCTCAATACCCTCTACGCAGCGTTCACGAAGGGTGTCCATCCCACGCATGAGATACTCAGCAGACTCAAAGCAGCACTGAGCCATGATAGGCTCCATAGCATTGAGTTCAAGCTGAGAAGCTTCTCCCGCCATGGTCACACAGACATCATTGCCAAAGACCTTGAAGCAGATCTGGCTCATGACTTCAGGGATCACAGGATTGACCTTGCCGGGCATGATGGAAGAGCCGGGCTGAACTGCGGGGAGCCTAATCTCTCCAAGTCCACAACGAGGACCGGAGGAGAGCAGTCGAAGGTCGTTGCTAATCTTGCTGAGCTTGACTGCCAGCCTCTTTAGGGCACTGTGGTAGCCTACCATGTGAGAAGTATCGGAGGTGGCACCCACAAGATCCGGCGAAGAGGTGATATCCCACCCGGTGATATCTCTCAGGGCATTAATGCATTTATCTATATACCCGGGTTCCGAACATATCCCCGTACCGATAGCCGTAGCCCCCATATTGACAGTCAAGAGCTGTTCTGCTGCATGCTTGAGGTTGGGGAGTTCTTCGCGAAGGATGGAAGCAAAACCACCGAAACTCTGTCCCAGGGTCATAGGCACAGCATCTTGCAGCTGCGTACGTCCCATCTTGAGGATGTGGGCGAACTCCTTAGATTTTGCTTCAAAAGCATCAGCGAGATCCTCCACATGCTTGATGAAGTCTAGATACGTGCTATAGAGTCCCAGGTGAATAGCTGTGGGGTAAGCATCGTTGGTGGATTGGGAGACATTGACGTGATCATTGGGTGAGCAATAGCGATAGTGTCCGTGGGAGTGACCCATGATCTCGAGTGCTCTATTGGCTATGACCTCATTGGCATTCATATTCGTTGTAGTGCCGGCACCACCTTGTATCATATCTACGGGGAAGTGTTCGTGATGCTTGCCGTCAATTATCTCTTGACAAGCCTGCTGTATGGCATCTGCACAATCTTTATCAATAAGTCCCAAAGCCTCATTGGCAATCGCTGCTGCCATCTTGGTGTAGGCAAGTCCTTTGAGGAAGCGTGGATAGTGATTAAGCTTGAAGGGGGAGATGTTGAAGTTCTCCAACCCTCTGAGAGTCTGCACGCCGTAGAGAAGGGAGTCATCAATCTCCCTTTCACCGATCAAGTCACTCTCGACTCTCATGGTAGGTTTGTTGTCCATCGGTATGATTAAATCAAAATAGTATAGCTAACCACTGACCCGGATAACCATGGTAGCATCCGGGTCGGCAGTTAGCAGTAAAAAGTGAATTAAATATCTGAATATAGTTTTTGTACCCAAGAGTGTCGGATATCTAGTCCTCAAGAGAGTGAATCACCAGCCCGGAACGAAGTTTGGGCTCAAACCAAGTAGTCTTGGGAGGCATGATATTGCCGGTGTCAGCAATGTCCATGAGCTGCTTCATGGAGACAGGGTATAATGCCAAGGCGGCACGCATCTCGCCACTATCCACACGCTTTTTGAGCTCGCCAAGACCTCGGATACCTCCCACGAAGTCTATCCTCTTGGAAGTCCGAAGGTCTTCAATGCCCAAGATATCCCTGAGTATGAGGTCAGAGGAGATAGTGACATCCAGTACACCTATGGGATCACTATCATCATAGGTATCCTCATGAGCTGTCAACGAATACCAATGACCGTCAAGGTAAAGGGAAAATTGGTGAAGCTTGGTGGGCTTAAAGATCTCAGTTCCCTCATCTATGACATCAAAGTGTTCACGCAGCTTGGTGAGAAACTCCTCTGAAGAGAGACCGTTGAGATCCTTAACCACTCTATTGTAGTCTATGATGGTAAGGTGACTGGCAGGAAAGCAGACCGCCATGAAGTAGTTGTACTCTTCATCTCCGGTGTGATTAGGGTTAGCCTTGGCTTTCTCATTGCCAACCAGAGCAGCAGCAGCGGATCTATGGTGACCATCTGCTATGTAGAGATACGGAATTTGGGCAAAAGCATCGGTAATCTTGCGGATATCCTCAGGATCCTTGACCACCCAGAAGGAATGTCCAAAGCCGTCCAGCTCTGCCACAAAGTCATACTCCGGCTCCATCTCCTTATACTTATTCAGGATCTCTTCCAAGGAATTATTGTCCGGGAATGCCAGGAATACAGGCTCAATGTTCGCATTATTCACTCTTACATGCTTCATGCGATCCTCTTCCTTATCCTTACGTGTGAGCTCATGCTTCTTGATCACATTGTTCATGTAATCATCCACGCTGGCTCCTACCACGATACCATACTGCGTCTTGCCGTTCATCGTCTGTGCATAGATATAGTAGTAGCGCTCAGGATCCTGCTTTAGCCAGCCTTGGTCCCTAAACTTCCGGAAGTTCGTGGCAGCACGATCGTACACTTCGGGATCATGCTCATCCTTCCCTACCGGAAAGTCGATCTCAGGACGGATAATGTGGTAGAGAGACTTCTCATTGTCTCCCGCTTCAGCTCTAGCTTCGTCACTATTCAGTACATCATAGGGTCTCGAAGCCACCTCCGTCACCAGGTCACGAGGCGGTCTGAACCCTCTGAAGGGTCTTACTGTAGCCATTCAATCTAAAATATTATGCAGTGATTAGATAGACTACTTATTGACTCGGAAGGGAGCCTCTCCCTTATCCAAGAAGTCGGCGATCTGGTTCACAGCAGCGAGTCCGGCATTGCGATTAGCCTCTCCGGTCTGCGCGCCCATCTTCTTGGCTGTGGCAAAATACTGCTTATCCAGAGCCTTAAACTCTTCAGCATGGTCAGGTTGGAGGTCTGTGAGGTAAGCAAGGTCGGGACGCTCGCCAAGGATCTTCAGCATATCCTCCTCATTGACTACATCCTTACGAGCGGTATTCACTACAATAGCCCCCTTAGGCAAGAGCTTCAGGAGATCGTAGTTGACCACCCCTTTGGTATCCGGCGAGCTTGGGATAGATATGGAGATGATGTCAGACCTACTGAAGAGGAGATCTCTATCCTTAACGAATTCGTATCCATCTCTCATCTCACCATTTTCCTTCACCTTACGGGAGAGGCAGAGAGGCTTCATCCCAAATCCTGTAGCGATGCGAGCCACCTCTTTGCCGATATGCCCATAGGAGAATATACCTATAGTACGATCCTTAAGTTCGCCACCGCTGGTACCATCAAAATGCTTACGCAGATGGTTCAACAGGAGAGCAAAGACGAGCTCTGCGACCGCATTGGAGTTCTGTCCCGGGGTGTTCATCACACATATACCCCTTTCGGTAGCAGCCTCCAAGTCCACATTATCATATCCGGCACCGGCGCGTACTACGACTTTGAGCCGATCCCCGGCTTCGAGGACCTCTCTGTCCACCTTATCGCTACGCACGATCATGGCATCAGCCCCCTTCACAGCCTCCAAAAGCTGACTCTTATCTGTATACTTCTCAAGGAGAAGGGGTTCCATCCCCTTTTCCTTGATCAGTGAAACGATCTTTTCCTTAGCATCGGGAGCAAAAGGTTTCTCCGTTGCTATCAATACTTTACTCATGGTTTAGGGTATTAGGGTTAGTACCTCCGAGAGGCATTACAGTTTTCTTTCAAATTCTTTCATGCAGTCTACTAATGCCTTGACACCTTCGATAGTCATTGCATTATAGATAGAGGCGCGGAAGCCACCTACAGAACGGTGTCCTTTGATACCGGACATTCCTTTTTCGGTAGCAAACTTCAGGAATTCTTCCTGCTTCTCCTGATATTCATCCTTGAGGACAAAGCACACATTCATGATAGATCTATCTTCAGGGCGTGCTGTTCCACGGAATATCTTGGAGCTGTCAATAGCTTCATACAGTGTGCGAGCTTTCTCTTCGTTGAGCTTTTCGATAGCGGGAATGCCGCCCAGCTCCTTATACCAGCGAAGAGTCAGCATAGCCACATAGATGGGGAAGACAGGAGGGGTATTGAACATTGATTCCTTTTCCACATGAGTAGAATACTTCAGCATGGTAGGAATCTGGCGATCAACCTTGTTCAAGGCATCCTTCCGAACGATAGCAAAAGCCACCCCGGCGGGAGCAAGATTCTTCTGTGCACCACCATAGACTAGGAGATACTTCGAGAAGTCTATCTCACGCGTAAAGATGTCTGAGGACATGTCACTGATCATAGGAATCGGAGAGTCGGGATCCTTGCGGATTTCCGTCCCAAAGATGGTGTTGTTGGTAGTGTAATGGAAATAATCTGCATCCGAAGGGATCGTATACCCCGTCGGGATGTAGGAATAGTTCTCATCCTTAGAGCTGGCAACGACATCAACCTCACCGAAGAGCTTGGCTTCTTTGATAGCCTTACTAGCCCATGTACCGGTATCCAGATAGGCTGCTTTTTTGTTGAGGAAATTGTACGCCGCCATACAGAACTGAAGGCTGGCGCCCCCACCCACAAAGACCACTTCATGAGTCTCAGGGATATGGAGAAGTTCCTTGAAGAGCTTGTTCGTCTCTTCCATTACAGCCACAAATTCTTTCCCCCTGTGAGATACTTCGATCAGAGAGAGGTCGGTGTCCGCAAAGTTCAAGATAGCATCTGCGGACTGCTTGATTACGCCGTCATTCAAGATCGAAGGACCGGCAGAGAAATTGTGCTTTTTCATTATGCAATTGGGTTATAAAAGATTAGGTACGACCAATGTAGTACTTTTTTTTGGTATCACCACCCTTTCCCCGATTTCTTAGGAGTTTTTACTAAATGAGACACCTAATAGAGGTACTCTCAAGGGATCACTATACACACAATTGTCCATGCCAAGTCGTATTCTGATGAAGTATATATCATCATTTTTCCCTCCCAGCATTCCTCTGACCTGCTTGTCGAAGTCGGAGTCTATCCTTTGAGTTTTGTTGAAGATATTGTACTCGCTCTCCGCCTTAGCTCTTGCTTTGTCGGCAGAGATGCGCCCATTGTCCGGAAGGATTCGGTAGTCGTTAAATGCCAAAAACTTATTGACACTGGCAGCAAACTGTTCCATGGTGAAGGCATTGTGTCGTTCGATCTGATTTTCGAAATAGTCTTTCCCAAATACTGATACGCCCTGCTTCAGACGATCATCATCCAGTACAAAACCTTTCCTGATGTATTCATTGAGGACTTTATGTCGGTTCTATGGCCGAGAGCAATGATGGAAATGAAAACCCTAACGGAGATAAGCAATTGTAAATCATTCTTTGCTGACCAAATCAAGGAGTTGGTGGATGAACAACAGAAAATGAATCGCTCGACTATGAGTCAGCTATTCAAGACTAATGCATTGTCTCTGGGATATGTAGGGCGTGTTCAGCCAGAATTCGTTACGGTAATAATCAAATTTCCGAGGTCAATGGCTCCTCGTCTCAAGATTCAGCGGTCCATTACGGTTATAAAGAAAAAAGGCCTCCGCCAGAGCCACTACCTTCCTCTGCTGCAATCTCTTCTACTACTCCTTAGGACTCTCCAAGCTCTTCGCCTCCGCCTTCTTCAGGAGTTCATTATACACCTCCAGCATCTCCTTCTTTGTATTGGACATACTGATGACTTCTCTTTCCTCGCTCATGATATACTCTTTCTCTTTTGGGGTAAATAAATATTCATTCCACTGCCACCTCACACTCCTCTCACAGATTGGCATGTATCCGTAGGCAGAGACTTTGTCCAAGGTGCAACTTCTTAGGTGTTTTCGGAAGATTTCGTGAGAGGTATCGAACAGAGTCTTTCGCTATAAAAACAAACTAGTTAGTTTACGATCATAAACTAACTAGTTTCCATTCATAAACTAACCTTAATTCCGCAAGGTGAGTATTCAGGTTATGCGGAAGGCTCCAATTACTGT
>X289_Eastern_Grey_Kangaroo__coassemble_110_pt1 | contig 42471 bp, 41 predicted proteins | sample X289_Eastern_Grey_Kangaroo__metabat2_low_PE_002 | metagenome-assembled genome bin X289_Eastern_Grey_Kangaroo
TGTTTGTAATCGTAAACATAGTATGTTTGTAATCGTAAACATAGTATGTTTGTAATCGTAAACATAGTATGTTTGTAACCGTAAACATAGTATGTTTGTAACCGTAAACATAGTATGTTCGTAACCGTAATCCCATTTGCTTACGACTTACCCCCCTATTGATGCCGGAATTCTTCTCAGTGTCTTCCACGATTGTTTCCCCCCATCTTTATACCTGGGATTTCAAATATCTGCGGTACGATTCATCTGGGATATTAGTAGGATAATGTCTAAATTTGTCACGTTGAGTATGCATATCAGGCGGAATGGGGTATCACAGAGAGTATATCAAGTAGTCCCCGGAATATCAAAGTATCGTCGGTATGCTCTAAATTCTCACCCTATCAACTGCGCATATGTCCGGAATAAAAGTACAGAAAGCCCTAATATCAGTATTTAATAAGGAAGGCTTGGATGCCGTCGTTAAGTGTCTGGAGCGACACGGGATCGAGATAGTATCCACCGGTGGCACGCAGAGCTACATCTCCGCTCTCGGAGTGGAGTGTACTCCCGTGGAGGATATCACCGACTATCCTTCGATATTCGGAGGAAGAGTGAAGACTCTCCACCCTGCGATCTTTGGGGGAATACTCTCCCGCAGGGATAATGCCGAGGATCTGAAGCAGGCAGAAATGTACGATATCCACCCCATAGACTTAGTGATAGTGGATCTCTATCCCTTCAGCGAAACAGTTAGCAACGGTGGTACTCGGGAGGAGATCATCGAGAAGATCGATATCGGTGGCATATCTCTTATCCGAGCTGCCGCGAAGAATTATAAGGATGTATTGATCATACCTTGCAAGAAGTTCTACGGAAAGCTCGTGGAGTGGCTGGATGGTCAAGAGGGCGCTACTGAGAAGAGTCAGCGTTTGGAAATGGCTCTGGAGGCATTTCGTGTGACTGCTCAGTATGATACTGCCATTAGAGACTATTTTGCGGGAGCGTCGAATAGCTCCGATCACGAACTCTCCTTGCATTTCGACAAAGGTGAAGAGCTCAGATATGGGGAGAATCCTCATCAGCACGCTACCTTCTATGGTGACTTGAGCGAAAGATTCACCTATCTCCAAGGGAAACAATTATCCTATAACAATCTTCTGGATGTGGATGCTGCCGTGCATCTGACAGAAGAGTTTGAGGAGCCTGCCTGTGCGATCATGAAGCATAATACACCTTGCGGGTTGGCTGTACGCTCCACTGCAGCAGAGGCTTATCGTGCAGCTTTTGAGTGCGATACCGTATCTGCATTTGGAGGGATTATAGTCTTGAACAGGGAAGTTGACTTGGAGACGGCTAAGGAGGTGGACAGTATCTTCTACGAAGTACTTATAGCTCCATCCTATACGCCTGAAGCATTGGACCTTCTCTCAGCCAAGTCTAAGAGGATTATCCTAATAGATAAGATCGGGAAGGACACCTCCCGTATCTCTTACCGTACCGTGCTTGGCGGTATGCTGGCTCAGGAGAGAGATACAAGGGCAGAGACCTCTGAAGACTGTAAGATAGTGACGAACCAGTCTCCTACAGAGAGTGAGATAGAGGATATGCTCTTCGGGCAGAAAGCCGTGAAGTACTGCAAGTCCAATGCCATAGTACTGGCTAAGGGTCAGCAGATCTTGGGGGCAGGATATGGACAAACTTCTAGGGTAGACGCACTCAAACAAGCTATAGAGAAGGCAAAGACCATGGGCTTCGATCTCCATGGTGCCGTGATGGCTTCGGATGCCTTCTTTCCTTTTGCGGACTGCGTGGAGATAGCTCATGATGCAGGGATTACTGCAGTGATTCAGCCCGGTGGCTCTATCAAGGACCAACTCTCCATAGATTACTGTAATGAACATGGCTTATCCATGGTCTTTACAGGTATTCGTCACTTTAGACATTAAATCCTAGGGGACTGTAAGTCAACTAGGTGTCGGACTTATTTATTTGAACGTTTGCATTTAAAGATATATGGGACTCTTCTCATTTACGCAAAAGTTGGCGATAGACCTCGGTACCGCCAACACCGTCATCATCCATGACGGCAAAATCATCATAGACCAGCCCTCCTATGTAACCATGAACCGTAAGACTGAAAAGGTCGAATGGGTGGGATATGAGGCATACAGACGCTTTGAAAAGGAGAACAATGACCTCCAAACCATACGCCCACTGCGTGATGGTGTCGTGGCTGACTTGGTGGCTTCAGAACATATGATACGCGGACTCATTCGGATGGCTAACCCCAAGAAAAGACTCTTCCCGGCATCTCTCAAGGTAGTGGTGTGCGTACCATCCGGAAGTACTGACGTCGAGATCAGAGCAGTACGAGACTCTGCGGAGAAAGCAGGAGCCAATGAAGTCTTCCTGATACACGAACCTATGGCAGCAGCATTAGGTATAGGTCTGGATGTCATGGAACCTACCGGGAACATGATAGTGGATATAGGCGGAGGTACCACCGAGATTGCTGTGATATCTCTGGGAGGTATCGTCTCCAATAAGTCTATAAAGGTAGCAGGAGATGAGTTTACGAATGACATCGTAGACCACATGAAGACTCAGCATAGTGTACGTGTCGGGGAGAGAACTGCAGAGGAGATCAAGAAGAATGTCGGCTCCGCACTTACCGAACTCGATGAAGATATCCCGGACTTCCAGGTTATAGGACAGGATATGGTGAATACATTGCCTAAGTCAGTCTCCGTGACCTATTCCGAGATAGCACAATGTCTGGACAAGTCTATAGCCAAGATTGAGACTGCTGTAGGCAATGCTATAGACAATACACTCCCCGAGCTCTATGCAGATATTGTCAAGAACGGAGTATATCTCGCAGGAGGTGGTGCCTTACTCAAGGGGCTTGCCAAGAGACTCAGTGATAAGTTCAAACTCAACTTCATTGTGGCAGATGATCCTCTTCACGTCGTGGCGAAGGGGACCTATACCGCTCTCCAAAATACCAGCAAGTATACTCTCCTCTTCAAGTAGTTTGGGGAGCAATCAGTCTACTTAGCAGACTATGCACCGCCTACTTGAATTCCTCAAAGCCAGGGGACATCTGCTTCTCTTCCTCCTCATTGAGGTGATTGCTGTCCTATTCATAATTAGGGGCAGCAATTATCATAATAGTATCATGCTAAGCTCCTCGTCTCTAGTCACCGGCAGATTGACGGAGATAGCAACTATTGCTGACTCATACATGGGACTGAAAGAGACTAATACGGGACTCATGCAACGTAATGCCGAACTCGAGAAAGAGGTCTTGCGCCTACAGAGTACTATTGAGAGGCTGACTGTAGATACTCTGGTCTACAACAGGCTCATCCGGGACAGTGTCACCAGACCATTCCCATACCAATACGTTACTGCCAAAGTGGTTGGCAACATACTTCTATCCAAAAGTAATTTCCTCACCATTAACAAAGGGTCAAATGATGGTATACGTGCAGATATGGGGGTGGTGAGTAGCAATGGTGTCGTGGGAGTAGTCAAGGCTGTGAGTCCTCATTACGCTAAGGTGATCCCCGTCATCAATAGTGCCTTCGCCATTAGTTGTAAGCTCCGTAGAAGTGAGTATTTCGGCACATTGACATGGGATGGTGTAGACTACGAGCATACTCAGCTCACACACCTACCCAAGCATGTTCAATTTAATACGGGAGACTCCGTTTATACCAGTGGATACTCCTCTATCTTCCCCGAGAATGTGTATGTCGGAAGAGTTGTCGCCCAATCCTCCTCTCCGGATGACAACTTCAACTCTCTCCAAGTAGCTTTAAGTACTGACTTCGGTAATCTCAAGATGGTATACGTCATTATCAATTATGATAGAGACGAAAGGCAAGCTGTAGAGGAGGAGAGACCTCTACCTCCCCAGACCCGTGACAGTATGAATGTAGATTCCTTATGAAAAGTCTTCAGAGATGGTATCTGAGCGCAGCTTTATGGTCACTTGTACTCATTCTGGTACAGGTGATGCTCCTCAACCATCTGCGACTATTCCGATATTTCATGCCTCTGGTCTACCTCTATCCACTCATCAGGCTTCCTATGCGTACTCCTCGATGGATCCAGATCATCCTGGGAGCGTTTGCAGGATTGGTGGTCGATCTCTTCATGAATACTCCGGGACTCAATCTTGCTTCAGCCACTTTAGTACTCTATCTCAGGGATACACTATTGAGATGGCTTAGTGAGGAGGAGGAGGATGAGGAGGTTTATGCTTTCCCCTCTTTTCGTTTTATGCGACCTGCACGGTATATCCTCTATATGACTCTCATGGTATTATTGCATACCTCTTCTCTCTACCTTGTTGAAGCATTCTCCGTCTCCCTCTTCATACATATTATTCCCTATATACTGGGATCCACTGCCATTACCCTTCCTATATACTTCATATTCGATGCACTCAGTGCCGGAAAACGATAGGTGACAGGCATGCGCCAAAACTTAAGATATAGCAACCGAAAGTACATCATCGCAGGACTCTTCATTTTGGTCACTGCTATCTACATCGCACGCCTATTCTACATTCAGGTCGTTGATCCTAAGTACAAGCTCCAAGCAGACAACATTGCCTTCTACCGAAAGACTCTCTACCCTTCACGAGGTATGATCTATGACTGCAAGGATAGACTCGTAGTGTATAATAAGCCTACAACTAACATCATGGTCATCACGAATGAGATGATGCCCTTCGATACACTTGACCTCTGCAAGACCCTATCCATAGACCGTGATTTCATAGTGGAAAGACTCAAATCCATCAAGGAGAGGAGAGTGAATAAGGGATACTCTCCCTACACCGAACAGCTATTCCTCTCACAGATATCTCCCGAAGAGGCAGGATTGCTTCAAGAGAAGCTCTACAAGTTTCCCGGCTTTTACGTCCAGCACCGTACTACACGTGACTACAACTATCACTCCGCAGCTTTACTCCTTGGCAATGTAGGTGAAGTCAATCAGAATGATATAGACTCTGATCCCTACTATACTCCCGGGGACTACTCAGGACGCACAGGTATTGAACTGAGCTATGAAAAGGAGCTGAGAGGAGACAAAGGGGTTTCCATCCTCTTGAGGGATGCACACGGTAGGACTCAAGGAAGGTATGAGGATGGTAAGTATGACAAAGCCATAGTATCCGGTCACGATCTCAAGCTGGGTATCGATATCGAGCTGCAAGAATTTGGTGAGAAGCTCATGCAAGGAAAGCGTGGAGCCATCGTCATGATAGAACCCCGCACCGGAGAGATTCGCTGCATGGTCACCGCACCCTACTATGATCCTTCCCTTCTCGTCGGACGCGAGAGAGGTACCAACCACCGAATGCTGGAGTCTGATCCCGGCAAACCCTTCCTCAATAGAGCTATCATGGGTACCTATCCGCCGGGCTCCACCTTCAAGCCTGTCCAAGGTGCTGTCTTTCTCACCGAACATGCCATCACTAAGGAGCAAGTCTTCAGTTGTTATCACGGCTATCCGGTGCTGGGCAGCAAGCCGGCATGCCATGGACATCCCTCTCCTCTCTCTATAGTTCCTGCACTTGCTACCTCCTGCAACGCCTACTTCTGTTGGGGACTGCGTGCTCTTCTCGATGACCGGCACAAGTATCCTTCCGTACAGGAGGCTTTTGAAGCATGGAAGGATCATATCGTGAAGCTTGGATTTGGATACAAACTCAATGTAGACCTTCCCAGCGAACGCCGCGGATACATTCCGAACTCCAAAGTATATGACAAGATTTATGGGGGACGTTGGTCCTCGAGTACCATCATCTCCATCGCCATAGGTCAGGGAGAGATACTTGCCACACCTTTACAGATAGCCAATTTCGGTACCATTGTCGCCAATCGTGGCTACTACTTCCGTCCTCATGTCGTGAGTGAGATCTCGGACTATCCCAAGGATTCCATACGAACCGAACGAATAGAGACAGGTATCTCTCCCGATATCTTCGACGTGATTGACCAAGGGATGGCAGGAGCTGTCACGGGAGGAACCTGTCGAAGAGCTGCCATCCCCGGTATCGCTGTATGTGGGAAGACCGGAACTGCGGAGAATCCTCATGGGAAGGATCACTCCCTCTTCCTCGGATATGCCCCGAGGGAAGATCCCCAGATAGCTATCTGTGTACTCGTGGAGAATGCCGGATTTGGAGCTACCTACGGCGTACCTATAGGCAAACTCATGCTTGAGAAATACCTCCTCGGTGACGTCCTTCCGGGAGACAAAGGTCTGGAAGAGTCTATCACGCGAACTACCCTCGAATACTGATATCCTGTCATGCCACCCAAAAGAGAAGGACTCTTCAAATACCTTGACTACAAGACTGTTGCACTCTATCTCGTGCTCGTCATCATAGGCTGGCTGACCATCTATGCTGCCGGCTACGATATTCAGTCCGCAGCCACCTTTGACATACACGGTCGTACAGGCTCTCAGCTCATGTGGATGGGTATTACCCTTGTGGCTATTGTGGGAGTACTTGCCGTAGATGACCAGTTCCTCAAGCGCAGCTCACCTCCTCTCTACTTTCTTACCATACTCATCCTCATAGCCACAGTGATATTGGCTCCGGATATCAAGGGTTCACACTCCTGGCTCGTAGTCACCGAAAGCATCAGGATCCAGCCTGCAGAGTTTGCCAAGGTCACCACCTCCATGATGCTTGCCTACTGGTGTTCGCGCTACGAGTTTAGCATTCATTACCGTCGAGACCTGCTCATAGCTCTGCTCATCTTCGTAGTACCGATGGTGATCATCATCCTGCAGAATGAGACAGGCTCTGCCATCGTTTTCCTAGTCTTCCTTCTGGTGCTCTACCGCGAAGGACTCACAGGCAGTATCCTGAGCTATGGAGTCTTTCTGGCTCTCCTCTTTGTACTATCCATCAGATTTGCAGAGGTCTCTTGGGGGCATACCAGAGCAGGGGAGTTAGTAGCCTATCTGGTGATCTACCTCGCCACCTTTGTGGCATGTGAGTCGTATTCCCGGATACGATATGCCCGACTCGTCGCCGGGATACTGCTCCCTCTATCGCTACTCACGTCCTACATCATCTCCCTATTCACACCCGTAGACTTCTCCATCGGAGTACTGCTTGCACTGATAGCCTACATCCTTTTCCTCACGGTATCCCTCTTCACGACTCAGGCTCGCAACCTGCTGTTGATCATAGCCTTTGCCGTCAGCTCCATTGCCTTGCACAAGGGGATGGACTATTTTTTCGAGAATGTCCTACAGTACCACCAACAGACCCGAATATTAGTTACCCTGGGACTCAAGGATGACCCCAAAGGAGCGGGCTATAATGTCAATCAAAGTGTCATAGCCATAGGATCCGGAGGTCTTACGGGAAAAGGATTTCTCAACGGCACGCAGACAAAATTGGAATTTGTACCGGAACAAGACACAGACTTCATCTTCTGTACCATTGGAGAAGAGGGAGGATTCCTAGGCACGACGATGGTACTCATCCTCTACCTCATGCTCCTTATGCGACTATTGGTCATAGCCGAGCGTCAGACCGACCCCTACTCCCGGATCTACGGATACTCTGTAGCCACCATCTTCTTCTTTCACCTTGCCGTAAATATCGGCATGGTCATAGGCATCACGCCGGTGATCGGGATCCCTCTCCCCTTCTTCAGTTACGGCGGATCCTCCTTTCTCAGCTTCAGCCTCCTCCTTTTCATCTTCCTGCGTCTGGACGCAGCTCGCCGCGAAGAGTAACCCGTTACTGCGGCTGCTCCAAAGTGGGGATGGAAAATGATACCCTTCTCGGTCGAATGGGGTCCACTCCGGAGTCGGTTTATAAACTCATTAGTTTGTTTTCAAGGGGTCATAAGCATCCGCTTGCGCCCCTGTCTGTATGCCTATCGGAAGTATAGAAAAGGAGGGGACACTGCAGAGAATGCCCCCTCCTCACGATCACTTATGAAATGGTATTAGAGTCTAAGACATTATGGGTTTACCATCCGGGGTTCTGTGGCATATTCTCCTTGCCATAGACATTTATCTCATGCTGCGGGACAGGGAATACGAATTTGGGATCCTTGGCATCTCTGACCAGCTTCACATAGGCTTCATCCAAGGTGATGAATGAAGCATCCCCGTCCGCCGCAACCTGATGAGGCATGCGAATCATGGGATCTCCCCACCTCCTGAGGTCGAAGAGTCTGAAGCCTTCCAGCGCCAATTCGCGCAGCCTTTCATCCTTAATCTCTTGGAGAAGCTTCTCACCGGAAAGGTCGTCTTTGAGGGCATCCAATCCTCGGGATACACGCAAGGCATTGAGGGGTGTGAGGGCATCCTTGCCTATCCTGTAGGCTGCTTCAGCCTTGATCAGATACTGCTCCGGTATCCTGAATACTTTGGGACGCTGCTGACCATTGGGTACCAAGCCCCCGTAAGTGGGGTTCGTCTCTGTAGCAAAAGCAGGATTGCCCTTGAACTTGGAGATAATGGTCACGCCACTATATCTTTTATTGTTGAAGTAGACGGTATTCCCACTTTCAAAGTATACCGGTACTCTGAGGTCTTGGTCCGAGAACTTTGAAATGAATCCCTTTGTGGGCAACCAGTCGGGAGTATGATATTTCTCGGAAGGGTTCAGACCGTAATAACTCCCCATGCTGTTGGCTTTCTCTTCCCCTTTGCGCAATGGCAAGAGCATTATGAACTCCGTGGATGTATCGTGTCGCCACATGTCCTCAAAGCTCTTCTTCTCGGGCTTTACCAGCGGATACCTGCCTGAAGAGATCAACTTGTCTGCTTCAGCATACGCCTTCTCATACTCTTTCATCTCCAGATATATCCTGGCTCGAAGCGCAGTGATGCAGTCCGGCGTGAAGACCTCACTCTCCTTCCTGTTGGGTGTGACCGAAAGTTTGCTCTCGGCATCATTCAGATCCTTGAATATCTGATCATAGCACTCCTTCACCGAAGCCCTTCGGACCTGATCTCCCACATCGAATACCAACACGATGGGTACCCCATTGTCTGTGGATGCCGTGGCGGCATTGTAGGGCATACCGAAGCGTTGCATCAGACAGAAATAGTAGTAGGCACGAGCAAAATGTGACTCACCCTCGAATCTGTCGATATCTTCGAGCTGCTTCTCATATTTGGAGATCTCTTTCTTGTCGGATGTCTTGCTCAGGTTGGACTTGATATCTTCCCTGACAGTATCATACCCTGACAGCGTCTTATTGATATTCTTCATCGTGGAGTAGTATAGTCTCCACATTGTTCCGTAATCCTCTTGGCTGGGAGTCAGATCCACCCATCCATGAAGAAATCCACCTCTATTGGCAAAATCGGCAGAGGCATTCAAGAGATCTCCCATGATCTCCTGCGGAGTGACGAAAGTCCCTCCTTGTCGATTTCTGAACTGAGTGTAGATACCTCTGTTCCATCGCACGGCGTCGGAGTAGTTCAGAAGGCTCTCATCAAGCGGGATGACTGACGTGGGTTTCCTAGTCAGATCACACCCGGAGACTATCAGCATAGGTATCATCCAGCATAGAAGCCGGATAGATACATTGAATATATTGCGTTTCATATACAATCCGTTTATTGTGATTAGAAGACTAATTCCATATTGATGCTCATCTGCTTGGTGGCAGGATTTCGTCCATAAGCAAGGTTGGTATTAGGCTCGGGATCCGGTCCGTTGAATTTGGTAAAGGTCAATAGATTACGTCCCTGGAGAGAAAGCTTTGCGGATCGGAAGAACTTCTGATGATTCAGAAATCTCTTGGGGACATTATATCCTACAGTCAGAGCCTTCAGCCTGCAGAAGGAGGCATCCTGCAACATACGCGTGTCGAACTGCATTAACTTCTGGTACCTCTTGATATCGGGTAAGTGTACCACATCTCCCTTTTGCTTCCAATAGTCCAGACCGGTGCGGCTGAAATTTTGGTTCGCGAACTGCCTGGGATTCTCTGCAAAGAACAGGTCATTGCTGATCATATGTTTACCCAAATAGAAGGTAAAGTCTGCTTGCATGAAGAATCCCGCATATGAGCCTGAAAGTCCGAAACCTCCGCCAAAAGGTGGATTAAATCGTACCCCGGTATTCTGCATCAATGCCTCTTTATTGAACTCTCCCACACTGATCTTCGTATCATCCTTCTGGGTCACCCCTGCATCGCTACCCGGCAGATACCATTCGGGATCTCCTGTATCGGGATTGATTTGCTTAAAGATCGGCATGTAGAAGTTCACAGGCTCCCCGACACGATACATGAGAAGAAGTCCGGGCATGGGCCATGTATCAAGTCCTTGGAAGAGCTTAAGGATCTTGTCTTGGTTGTAGTTGAAGTTTCCGTAGATACTGAGTATATCTCCTTTGTTATTCTTCCACACATCCCAATCCACTGTAAGGTCAATACCTCTGTTTCGATAGGTCCCCACATTCTTTACATTGGAAGAGATCCCTGTAGTGTAAGGGTATGGAACATCCATAACCATATTGGTGGTGAGACGATTGTACAGCTCGAGATTGAATCCGAAAGTATTGAGGAAATGAACGTCAAAGCCCAGTGTAGTCTTCTGCTGTGTCTCCCAGGTAAGGTCGGGATTGCCGGGATCATAGATGACTGAAGAGATCTCTCCGTTGTATGTATCGGATGTGGCAGATGTCGCCCAATATTGATAGTAACCCAGACCGGAGTTTCCTGCAGTACCGGTACTTAGTTTGGCATCCAACTTATCCAACCAATCATATCCTCTCAGGAAACTTTCCTTCTTGGCATTCCACTTAAATCCCGCACTCCAGAAGATAGCATTACGATGCTTGGGCGGAAATTTGGATGAGGCATCATTACGAACAGACAAGTCCAGAAAGTATCTATCCATCAGTCCATAAGAGAATCTACCGAAGAAGGAGAGATAGGCATACTGGTCGAGAGAGCTCTTTATGGTACGCTTTTCCGGATCTGTCACAAAGTTCAGGTGCATGAGTCTGTAATCCTTGAGACCCTCTCCGGAAGCAGAAAAGCTGTTTCCATCGAATTGATTGTATTCATGCCCCACAAGGAAGCTCACATCATGCCCTTCAAGGGGTTCGAATCGATATTCGGCAGTATTCGTAACGGTCCACTCAATATTCCTAGTGAACGCATCTTTTCTATAACCATTCTCCAACTTACCCTTGTACAGAGGGGAGCGAAGCGCGTTGTAGTAATAGTTGCTGAAGTCCAGTCCTGCCCTGCTCATCAAGGTCATTCCCTTGAATGGTGTCAGAGTGGCAGTCAAGGTACCGAAGTATTCAAATGTTGTACTCTTTTTCGGCATCATCTCACGGACATACTTCGGATTTCTGAAGCGTACACCGGGGATCACTTCGTCCCAGTAAGGTGTACCATCTTTCTTGTAGGGTGTGTACATGGGAAGATTGAGGTAGAAGAGACCTTCATTCACATAAGAATTTGAACTTGTGTTGGTGGTTAACGAATTGTCATAGTACAGTACATTCGTGGATGCCAGTTTCAGCCAACTGTTGACCTTAGAGTTGAGGTTGATTCGATAGTTGCTCTTCCTATACTCGGATACCGCCATGAGACCCTTCTGGAAGAAGTGCTGACCACTCATGTAGTAACTGGTCTTACCGGTCTGACCTGATACAGAAAGGGTGGCATTGTAGAGAGGTACATCTTCGCTATAGAAGTAATCTACCCATCGGGTATCATTGGGATTGTCAGCTACAAATTTGTCGACATACTCCTTTTTCTTCAATCCACTTTCCACCCAGAACTTAGCCAGCTCTCCGGAGGACAAGAACTGATTGAAAAAGCTCTTATCCGCCAACGAGCTGGTACCATACTGAGCTACGAAGGTGATCTGAGCCCTGTCGGTAGACCGCCCTCCCTTGGATGTCAGGTATATCACACCATTGGAGGCACGAGAGCCATAGATTGCAGTAGCAGAAGCATCCTTCAGGACAGTCATGCTTTCGAAGTCATTGGGATTCATACCCATGATAGTCCCTGAGCTTACCGGGACGCCATCCAGTATGTACAACGGAGAGTCCTCGAGCCCCAACGATCCGCTACCATGCAGTTTGATAGTTACTCCCTGTCCGGGCTCTCCTGAGGATCCGAATACATTCAGACCACTCACTTTCCCTTGTATACCGTCCAAGACATTGGGGACAGGCTTGGATTCAAGGTCTTTGGCAGAGACTTTTACTACAGAGGCAGATGTACTGGATATGTTTCTGCTGGAACCATAACCAACCACTACCAATTCACCGAGAGCTTCGGTACCCGGAGAAAGCATTGCCATGAAAGACTCCTCTGCAGCGATTTCCAGAGTTCCAAAGCCGATGTAGGCAATGACGAGCTTCTCCCGATGCTTTACATTGTGCAGTACGAACTCACCCTTTTGGTTGGTGACTGTACCGATCTTCGGGTTCGACTTCAGACTTACACGTGCACCCACCAGAGGTACACCGGCATCATCCGTCACAACACCTTTGACAGTAATTACCTTCTGTGAAAGTTGTGACACACTCGCCCAGTCATTATCATAGATAACTGGTAATGAGTTACTTAGTAGGGGGGGGGGGGCAAATAAGAGAACCCCAGCAAGGGTAGCACCCCCTAGGCAGGCACACCGCTTGCAAAATAACTTTGATAGAGTTAAACCGGAATTCATAAGATCAAAATCTTAGGTTATTGTATTAATGTCTCTCACCAGCCGGTATCTGCTTAGCCTCGATTATTACAATGATGTTAGGTTTCCGATAATTCAGACACCGGTAGGTATCCCAAATATAGGAATACTTTTTATTTATGATATCAAGAGACGAAAAAAATGACTCGAAATTATGGAACCATGTTCATATCACACCACTGAAATCATTTGAGTATTCTCATCGTCCAAAAGTCAGTATTATACGACCTCAAAATAAAAAGGCGGACTAATTTCGAAATAACCCCCCAGTTATTTCGAAATTAGTCCGCCTTTTTTACTGAAAAAGTACCGCCTAAATTTTGGGCAACACCTTAATACTGATACTCAAGCAGTTAGAAGTCCGGGAAAGTTAAGCTTTTGGAAGTGAGGAAAAGTCGTAATTCCGGATGAAATCCGCCGCATCTTGGATAAGCTTGTACATGACGAGATCATCCCCAATCATAGGGACACGCTCACGGAAGTCATCGTGAAGGGTACGTAAGGGTGTAGAGGTCTTAGATGAACGATCCATGAGGTCAAGGGCTTGAGCGGCATTGATGAGCTCAATACCAAGGATGATCTCGAGGTTGGAGAGCAGGGGCATCAGCTTCGTAGCGGCATTCGCTCCCATGCTGACGTGGTCTTCCTGACCGTTGCTGCTGACAATACTGTCTGAGGATGCGGAGTAGCAATACATCTTGTTGCGACTCACGAGTGCAGCATCGGCGTACTGGGGGATCATCAGTCCGGAATTGAGACCCGGTTTAGCTACCAAGAATTCTGGCAGTCCACGATTGCCAAGAATTAATTGAGCCACTCTTCTCTCGGAAATGTTACCCAACTCAGCCATGGCAATGGCGAGGAAGTCACATACCAGAGCGAGAGGCTGACCGTGGAAGTTGCCACCACTGATGACACGATCCAGAGAAGAGAATATGGTAGGATTGTCGGTCACAGAATTGATCTCACGCTCTACGACGGAAGTGACGTATGTGATCGTATCATAAGTGGCACCATGTACCTGCGGAATGCAGCGGAAGGAGTAAGGGTCCTGTACCTGAGACTTGGGATGACTCTGCAGTTCACTTCCGGAGAGAAGCTCTCTGACAGTCTCAGAGACAACCTGCTGTCCCGGATGGGGACGCACCTCGTGTAGCTCTGCCGTGAAGGGAGCATCCAGACCATCGAAAGCTTCGAGGGATAGCGTCCCTATCACTGTGGCTGCCCGCATAAGCTTCCGTGCTCGAATGAGGGCATAGACGGCATGCGAGGACATGAACTGAGTACCGTTGAGGAGAGCAAGCCCTTCCTTACTCTTTAGTGTCAGGGGTTCAAGTCCGAGCTCCTTAAGCACTCCGGCAGCCTCCCTCTTGTCTCCATGATAGTATACCTCCCCTTCACCTATGAGAGGAAGGAAGAGATTTGCCAAGGGTGCTAGGTCACCCGAAGCACCCAATGATCCCATATCATAAACTACGGGAAGTACATCGGCATTGAGTAGGTCGAGGATACGTTCCACAGTCGTTACCTGCACACCACTATAGCCTAAGGATAGTGCATGAGCTTTGAGAAGAAGCATAAGCCTGATGATATCAGGGTCTACCTCATTGGCACAGCTGCAAGCATGACTCTTGATGAGATTGGACTGCAGAGTGGAGAGATCTGAGGAGGAGATGGAGCGGTTACAGAGAGACCCGAATCCTGTCGTAATGCCGTATAGGGGAGCTTCGGAGCGCTCTACTTTGTCATCAAGAAAATCGCGACATGCTTGAATCTTCTGTCTGCCACCATCTGAAAGGTAACATTTCGGTTTGTGAACCAGGAAATCAGATAGTAGATCTAGGTCAAGTTGGCTCTCGCCAATTAGCAATTTATTATCCATGAGTTACAGAGTAATTGTCAAAGACTGTTGTACGTGTGGCTGAGGATTTCTGACTCTATCTCCTTGATCTCGCGTTCCATTCTTTTAGCCTTATCGGTATAGAGATCCACGAAGTTTTGATCCTTGATGGATCCCAGATTGATTCGGACATTGAGGAGCGCTCCGAGGATGGCGGTACGAGCGCACATCATCGCCACACATCCATCTGTGATAGCATTGGTATTGCCATTCTTGACCACAGTCTCTATCAAAGGAACCATCTCGTATACAGCTTCTGCGACCTCCATGGGGACCGTGGCTGCCCATTTGGTAGATTCTTGGATCTGGTGGCTTCTGATGGCTTTCTCTTCATCAGTCTCTTTGGGGAGCTTGAAGGCAGCAAAGACTTTGTCATATGCTTCGCTATCCTTGTCGATATACTCTGTGAGCTTCGTGCGTATGAGCTGAGCTTGAGCAGCGACCTTCTGCATCTCATCCTCCACATCGGCATACTTCTTCTTGCCAATGGTGAGCTGTGCCACCATCTGTGTAAGGGCTGCAGCGACGGATCCACAGAGTGCTGAGATACTTCCACCGCCGGGAACGGGATCAGATCCCGCAGTGAGGTCAAGAAATTGATTGATGGTAGATTCCGCTAATTTCATAGTAGAGATATAGTAGAGATTTTGAACTAATTAATACTTCTTGTTATCCGAGATTGGAAGATATGCCCCCTTTTTACGACGCTCTTCACCAGGTTCATGCCAAAGTGGTAGGAGAGAAACTTGTAAGAGGGGAAGTCTATTAGGATGACGTCACCCTGCTTGCCCACCTCCAAGCTACCGATGGAGTCCTCTCTGCCGATAGCCTTGGCACCATTAATGGTGAGTGCAGAGATAGTCTCCTCCATAGTCATGTGCATGTAGATGGTAGCGAGGGCAATGAGCAGGGGTATAGAGCTGGAGAAGCAGCTGCCGGGATTGAGATCGGAAGCGAGAGCGACCATACATCCTGCATCTATGAGCTTTCGAGCCGGAGCATACTCATCTTGCAGGCTGAAGGCAGTAAGGGGAAGGAGGGTAGCAACAGTGTCCGAAGAGGCTAAGGCTTGAATGCCGGCATCGGAGATCTTGAGGAGATGGTCTGCAGACACACATCCCAAAGATGCTGCCAACTCAGCTCCTCCGTAGGATACGATCTCATCAGCATGCATCTTGATCCCGAATCCCATTTCCTTAGCAGCGGAAAGCAGCCTCGTGGTCTGATGGGGAGTGAATACCCCTTCCTCAGTGAAGATATCGCAAAGCTGAGCCAGCCCTTGCTCCTTAATTTCAGGCAGCATGGTATCAATCATGAAGGAGATGTAGCCATCAGGGTCGTCCTTATACTCCGGAGGGATGTCATGAGCGCCCATATAGGTGGGAGTAACCTCGACAGGCTGAGTACCTTGGAGCTTGCGAATCACTCGCAACTGCCTGAGCTCGGTCTGTTCGTCCATGCCGTAACCGGACTTTGCCTCACATGAGGTGACACCCTGAAGAAGCATATTCTGCAGATGCTTAGAGGCTGACTCAAGAAGCTCCTCTTCCGAAGCCTCGCGGGTAGCCTTCATGGTGGAGGCTATACCCCCACCCTTCTGCATGATCTCCATGTAAGACTGACCGGCAAGGCGCCACTGAAACTCCTCCTCTCGGTATCCTCCGAAAACAAGGTGGGTATGTGAATCCACAAAGCCGGGAAGTGCACACTTTCCCTCGGCATCCAACTGTGGAATGCCCTCGATACTTTTGGGATCTAGTGCGGTTTCCTTGCCGGCAAATTCTATGATTCCGTCACGAATAAGTAAAGCACACGGACCTTGGATGGCTCCTATGTCGTTCATCTGCTCGGCTCCTCTGCGTGGAGATCCGGCACAAGTAACGAGCTGACTTATATTGTGAATATAGATAGAGCCTTGGGTGGGAAAACTATCCATTACTCCATCATTCTATGCTCCAAGACCTGTTCGATGCTAAAGCCTTCCAGACCCAAATAGTACTCTGCCGTATCCACCAAAGCCTGCATAGGTACAAGACCAATGATCTCTGCTCCCACAATCTGTACGCCGTAGCGACGTGCCTCGATGCGAATGAGTTCGTGAGCCCGATAGATGGCAGTCTTGGTGTAGTCCGTAAGGTTCATCGAGACCTGAGTGATATGGCGTTCTGTGAGTTCGACCCCCATGGCTTTACAGAAACGCAACCCTCCACCGATGTGACGTACCTTCTTGGCGATAGCTGTAGCGATCTCAATATCCGGAGTATTGAGGTTGACATTGTAGGCTACCAGGGGCATTCTGGCACCGACAGCGACAGTTCCGGCAGTGGCATGGCGGTCTGCGGGTCCAAAGTCTGGCTTCCACTCTGCTTCATGTATCTTTTCTGCCATACCTTCGAACTCCCCTTTGCGGATCTTGGCAAGGTTTTCGCGGTGCGGAGCCGTGGCAGATTTCTCATAAAGGAAGACCGGGAGCTTGAGATCTTCGCCGATGACCTTCCCCACCTCCTTAGAAAGCTCGACAGCCTCCTCAACAGACATGTTACGAATGGGGATGAAAGGGATCACATCTACCGCCCCCATGCGGGGATGCTGCCCTTGATGCTTGTTGAGATCTATCCTGTCTATGGCCACTTTGGCAGACTCTATCACAGCAGACTTGACACTTTGAGGCTCACCCACCAGGGTCACTACCATCCTATTGTGATCCTCATCATTGCTGTAGTCCAGGAGTTTGACGCCATCCTTGCCTCTGAAGCAGTCCAGGATAGCCTCCATCACCTCCTTATTCCTTCCCTCACTAAAGTTGGGGACACACTCTACTAATTTGCTATTGTTGCTTTCCATATCAATTTCGTACTATAGTATATGCTTAAATAAGTTCGTTAATTATCTCATCATCCACCAATTCCGGCATGGTTATGTGGTAAAGGTCAGATCGACGACCGTTGACCTCCTCGGCAGTAGCCATGGCATTCTCATTGCGAGCCCAACTTCTGCGAGCCACACCCCCTAGGACATCCCAGAGCATGGCACGCTTAAGGATCTCATCCACACGATCAGAGCCGTCCAAGACCATGCCAAAACCACCGTTAATAGCCTTACCAATTCCCACTCCGCCACCGTTATGCAGCGTCACGAGGCTCATTCCGCGAGCACAATTACCGGCAAAGCACTGCACAGCCATATCTGCCATGACATTGCTACCATCCTTGATATTGGCTGTCTCACGGAAGGGCGAGTCGGTACCACTTACGTCATGATGGTCTCTTCCCAGCATCACAGGACCTATCTTACCGTCACGAACCATCTCGTTGAACTTCAGAGCTATTGCCAACCTTCCCTCAGCATCCGCATAGAGTATACGAGCCTGAGTACCCACAACGAGTTGATTCTTCTCAGCATCCCGAATCCAAATATAGTTATCCCTGTCCTGTGCCCTCCGACTAGGATCTATGCACTTCATGGCAGCCTGATCGGTTTGGATCAGATCTTCGTGTTTACCGCTCAAACATACCCATCGGAAAGGACCGTAGCCGAAGTCAAAAAGCTCCGGACCCATGATATCCTCCACATAGCTGGGCCATATGAATCCCTCTTTGTCGTCCACGCCATTTTTGGATATCTCCTTGATCCCGGAGTCATATATGGCTTTCATGAATGCATTGCCGTAGTCGAAGAAATAGGAGCCACGCGCTACCAACTCCTTAACTACATCAAAATGTCTCTTCAAGCCCTTGTCTACCTCTGCATTGAAGCGTTCACGATCCTCCTTAAGTAGCCTTGTACGCTCCTCAAAAGTCAAAGTGACAGGACAATACCCCCCTTCATAGACGGCGTGACAGCTAGTCTGGTCGGACAGGAGGTCTATATGTATATCCCTCCTCACCGCCTCTTCCAGCAGATCAACGATATTTCCATGGAAAGCTATGGAGGTGGGTTCCATCTTTTCCATCCCCTTCTTAGCCAAGTCGAAGGCTTCATCCAGCGTCTCAGCCACGTGGTGTACCCAGCCTTGTCCGTAACGTGTCTGTATACGAGACGCATCCACTTCGGCGATGATGCTCACTGCTCCTGCGATATCTGCAGCTTTAGGCTGAGCGCCACTCATGCCTCCCAGACCCGACGACACGAAGAGCTTCCCCCTCAGGTCTCCCTCATCACCTATATTCAATCTCTGTCTACCGGCATTCAGCAGGGTGTTGTAGGTACCATGGACGATACCCTGAGGACCGATATACATCCATCCTCCGGCAGTCATCTGACCATAATTAGCCACACCCATCTGAGCAGCAATCTCCCAGTCATGGATATTGTCGTAGATACCCACCATCATGGAGTTGGTGATGATCACCCGAGGAGCATCAGGACGTGAAGCAAATAAACCTAAAGGATGCCCACTCTCCAGCACTAAAGTCTGCTGATCCGTGAGCCTCTCCAAGTAGTATTTCACGATACGATACTGCATCCAGTTCTGGAAAACCTGTCCGGTCTCGCCATAGGTCACTAGTTCATACGGATAGAGGGCAATATCGAAGCAGAGATTATTGTCGATCATCACCTGAAAAGCCTTTCCTTCCGTGCACGCACCACGATATTCATCAATAGACTTGGCTTTCAGATCCCCTGTAGGACGGAATCTATAGCCATAGATCTTGCCACGCGTCTTGAGTTCCTCCATAAACTCCGGTGCCAGCTCCTTGTGAAACTCTTTAGGGACATACCGCAAAGCATTTCTCAAAGCCAACTCCGTCTGGTGAGGGGTAAGCCGGTATCCACGATCCGGAGCACGTCGAATGCCCTCTTCAAAGGTAGGATACTCAGGCAATTTTCCTTCATTAAGGAGTGGATGGTTCATTAAGTCTTTCATCTGATTCTAGGTATTATTTAAAATGAATGGTAAGGCACTATCCGAAAAGTTCGCTAGTACCCTACCCTATACTTCTCATCTTCGTCGTTATTATAGATACTGAGATAGCTATTATACCTGCTCCTCGCCAGCATTCCGGTACGGAGAGCTTTCAGCACATTGCACTCAGGTTCATGAGTATGGGTGCAGTTGGAAAACTTGCACCCCTTTGAGAGATTGAAAATGTCCGGGAAGTAGTGACCGACCTGTTCTTTCTCAAAGTCTATCGTCCCAAATCCCTTGATCCCCGGAGTGTCTATCAAGTAGCCTTCTCGGAATGGGATCATCTCTGAGTAGGTAGTGGTATGAGTACCGGTATGATGCGCCTCAGAGATCTCCCCGGTACGTAGGTTGATCCCGGGAACCAGAGTATTGATAAAGGTGGATTTCCCCACACCACTGTGCCCACTTAGGAGCGTAACACCATGGGAGAGATGCTCCGCAACCTGATCCATTCCCATACCCGACTTGGCTGAGACTGCAAAGCATGGATAGCCTATCCCGGAATACAGTGCCTCCAGCATCTCCATATCATGCTTCTCATCCAGACGATAACGATCCACCTTGTTGAATATCAAGGTCACGGGGACTCTGTACGCCTCCGCGGTCGAAAGAAATCTATCGATAAAAGTGGTCGATGTGTACGGGAAGTTCACTGTAATAATCAATACAGCTCGGTCAAGGTTCGCTCCGAGGATTTGAGACTCCTTGGAGAGGTTCGAGGATCTTCGAATGATATAGTTGGTACGGGGAGCAATGTCCACAATCCACCCGGGTGCATCAGGATCTGCAGAGTCAGATGGCTCCATAATTACATGATCCCCTACCGCTACGGGATTAGTGGTACGCAAACCCCTCAGCTTAAACTCGCCCTTAACCATTGCGGTGTATCTCCTACCCTCCTCCCCAAGCAGGGTATAGACGTTACCGGTACTCTTGATCACGAGACCTTTAACTGTCTCCGACATCTTGATTTAGCTATATACTCCTGAAATGGGCTAATGATACCTCACGCTCAGACGCGCATGATCTCCTCTTCCTTGCGGGCATAGAGGTCATCAATCTGTTTGATATACTTATCATGCAACTTCTGGACATCCCCCTCAGCATCCTTGGCAGCATCCTCTGCAAGACCATCTTTGACTCCTTTCTTGAGGAGATCCATGGCATCACGACGTGAGTTACGGATACTGATCTTAGCATTTTCGGTCTCACCCTTCACCAGCTTAACCAGCTGCTTACGGCGCTCCTCGGTAAGGGGAGGGATTCCCAGACGGATCAGTTCTCCATTATTTTCGGGAGTGATACCCAAATCCGAATCCATGATAGCCTTTTCGATATCACGAATGACACTCTTTTCGTAGGGAGTCACCACAATCGTTTTTGCATCCGGTACCGTCACATTTGCCACCTGATTCAGCGGTGTAGGAGATCCATAATAGGATACCATGATATCATCCAATAGCCTCGGATTAGACTTTCCTGCCCGGATCTTTGCGAGCTTCTCCTCGAGGAAGGTGATAGTCTCCTCCATGCTCTCGGATGCCTCATTCAATATTTCAGATATTTCTTTCATTGGATTATGATAATAATTTGTTCTACAAAAGAAGGATGGTCAATTCAGTGTCACATAGGTCCCGATATTCTCGCCCCGCAGGAGTTTCATGAGATTTCCGGGAGTATCCATATCAAAGACATGGATCGGCATGCCATTCTCCCTACACATGGCGGTAGCTGTGAGATCCATCACCTTGAGGTCTCTACTCACGATTTCATCATACGTGATCGTCTCAAACTTGGTCGCTTCGGGATCCTTTTCGGGATCCGCAGTATAGATTCCATCTACTCTGGTCCCCTTAAGCATCACGTCTGCCTCCAGTTCAATAGCTCTCAGAGACGCTCCGGTATCTGTCGTAAAGTAGGGATTCCCGGTTCCTGCAGCACAGATGACCACCTTACCCTGCTTCAGAGCTTCTATGGCGTCCCACTTATTGTAAAAGTGACCCACAGGCTCCATTCGGATCGCAGTCATCACTACGCTAGGGACGCCCGCAGACTCTAGCGCTGAACTCAAAGCCAAGGCGTTGATCACCGTGGCAAGCATACCCATCTGATCTCCCTTGACACGATCAAACCCCTGGGAACTTCCACGCAGACCTCTAAAGATATTCCCACCGCCAATGACTATAGCTATCTGCACACCCATGGCGTGAGCCTCCTCTATCTGGTGAGCATACTCAGACAGTCGTTCAGGATCAATTCCATACGATCCGGCACCCATCAAAGACTCTCCACTGAGCTTCAACAATATTCTCTCAAATCGTGGCATACTTATATTATATGTAGCACATCACTATTATATGTAGCACATCACTATTATATGTAGCACATCACAAAGTCTCCAACTAAAGGAGCCTTAACAACGGCACTTTTGTTCCAGAACAAATATAAGCCTTTCTGACGATATCACTCACGGGGATTACACTCTAATTGACACCCTAATACGGGAGGGTATCGACTTGACCCAAAGCGCTGCCCCCTCCTCAAAATATCACATCAAAAAATTACCCCGCCTTTTGTCAGAAAAAAAGGCGGGGTAATTCAAAAACACGAAAGGACTACCAACAGACTACTAAGGTATTTCGCTAAGTGGTCTATAGCTAAGCCTGTTAGCCCTTAGAAAGTGAAATACCGTGGTAGTCTGTTGGTAGTATTTTTGTGCTACTTTTGTCCCATGATTGTCCCACGTAAGTATTAGAGTCATGAAGGACCCCGTAAAGCTCCTTAAGAGAGTATTGTCAGATAACACCGTGTCGCTGTACACTGACACCTATTATAAAGGTAAGAGGGAGAAAAAGGCTATGGACCTCTACCTCCTGCCGGGAAAGGATCCTCACACCCGGCAGGTCAACAAGGAGACGGAGGAGCTGGCACGGCTCATCATAGCAGAGAAAAACCTTGAGTTCGTCCGCCTCTCTCATGGCTTCCCTTCCAGGCGTGGAGAGAGGCTGACCCTTGCAGACTACTTTGCAGCCTACGAGTCCAAGCACGGTAACAATGGCTACAGGTCCGCATGTAGCAGGGTGCGGAGGTATGACGATAAGATTACCCTTGCCCGTGTCGATAGGCGGTGGGTGGTAGATTATATAGTATACTTAGCGCATGAGGGTCTGGCAAAAAACACCATAGCCCTCTACTTTTCCGCCCTCAGGGCTGTGATGTCGCAGGCTGTCAAGGAGGATCTCATCCGGCATAATCCGGTCAAGGAGGTGGAGTCGCCCGAGGGTGAGGAGTCTAACCGTGAGCATCTCACCATAGAGGAGCTTCAGACGCTCCAAGGACTGGAGACCATGGATGTAGAGGTGCGTAACGCCTTTCTTTTTTCGTGTTTCACGGGCTTGCGCAAATGCGACATACGGCACCTGAGGTGGAGAGACGTTCGTACCGTGGAGGGCTTCGTCCGCATACATATCCGTCAGCAGAAGACCGGAGAGCTTATATACCTTGACATCAACCCTCAGGCTGCTATGCTCCTTGGGGAGCGCTCAGCTCCATGGGTGGAGGTCTTCCGGCTCCCCACAGACTATTATATTACCAAGACCCTCAATGCCTGGATGGACGATGCAGGCATAACCAAGCATATAACCTATCACTGCGCCCGTCATACGTTTGCCATGCTCATGATGGCTATGGACGTGGACCTTGGGACCACCCAAAAGCTATTGGGGCATACCGACATCAAGACTACCATGATATACGCTAAGATGTTTGACTCCACTAAGCGTAAGGCGGTGATGAGGATACCTAAGATACTGGAGGATTGAGAGTTTCTACCGTCAATACAATATTATCGGCGTGCTCTATGTAGGATAGCAAAGACGGCACCCACTCGTACCTTTGTTTTGCCCTCACTCCGTCTATCGTGAGTTTTACACCCTTGGGAAGGCGGTTAAATCCTCTGTTTTCTATTATCCACAACAGGTAGCGGGCAACCTCTACCTCTACGCCGGAGGAAGGATCGAACACCATGGCTCTACCATAGTACGGAATTTTGTCATGTCCCCGTGCAACCCATCCGATACAAAAGTGTTTTTCGCACTTAGACCACGGTCTATAAGCGTCTAGGACCACCCTTGGAACGAACCCTATAAGTTTCCCATACCTATTATATATACCACAGGCTTTAGAGTCGTGCGGGTTATCAGGGTCCGGCTTGACGTAACCGAGGAAGCCTCCTACGTCGCTATCGTCACAATGATACATAGCCCCGGCAATACGAACCTCGAAGTCCGAAGTTAAGCCGTCTGGACGTGGTATTATTTTGTATTGTGGCCTCTTAAAAAGATTCTCCGTCTCTGTGTATCCAAGAGTGTTAGGTACATAGATCAAGATAAACAAGACGGCAAAGATTGCTAAGACAATACAGAGAATTGTATCAAAGGTCACCATAGTTACCAACGCCTAACACTCTATACTTAGCCACGACCTCATCCTCGTCTAAGTGAAAAGGTATGTGATCCTTATTATCCGATATGCAGAGGAACCCGGGATTGTTGCCCTCAGGGGCATCCAGTCTCAGCCTCTTTATCATCCGCTGTCCGTCCCTGGTGATGATGAGATACATCTTATCCGGATCCACCACAGATGAGACCTGTTTACTTATGTAGACGATGGCACCCCCGGGTACTGTCGGCGACATGCTCTCACCTCGGACGGTAAAGCATACAACATCACGGCGGGCATACTCCGGAGCATATCTATACCTGACGGTATGCTCATCCTCCCAGCTGTCGAACTGTACCGCGTTGCCACCCGTTACGGGAAGGTAAGGGTAAAAAGGAACGAAATCCTCACGCCTTATCTCGGGGTAATACTCCCCGAGAGAGACCATATCATCCTCATCTAACACCTTGGGACTGGGAGCTTCTTTGAGCATATCCCCCTCACCATACAGAAGCCACTCTGTGTTTAATTGAGGGTACTCTTCTTGTATCTTCCTCAACTTCTCAACCCCTATACTTTTAACGATGTTATTGACGTAACCATTTGAGGCATTGATTGATTGCTCGAAACGAGCTTGCCCTAACCCCATGAACTGAAGGAACTTTATAAGTCTTTCTTTTACAGTAAATTCCACATTAATTCACTTTGTTTACAGTAGTTTAATAGAGGACATTCGGTAATTCGGTTGATATGTTAGAGGTTACTCTATATATTTGCGTTATACCAATCGTCTCAAAGTTAGGACGATTGGTTGAATAATAACCAACAAACCAAGTAAACAATGACCGAAAATGAAGCAAAGCAACTGAAGAGACTGGGCATCGGAGACGGTAGCGATGTCCGCACCCACAACGTGGGAGCTAGCAACTACTCCACACACCTCATACAGCCGTGGAGCATCATCCAGGAGTATGGGCTGAACTACTGGGATGCCGACATCATCAAGCGTGTGCTACGGACCAAGCCGGGAACCGACCGTGCCGAGGAATACCGTAAGATTATCCACATCTGCGAGGAGCGTTTAAGGCAACTACAATATGGACAAGACTAAAACCTTTCATGACCTCTACAAGGAGGCTTGCAGCAAACCCACGCCACGACAGGCGTTCATCCAAGAGGTGGCACGCCTTACCCTACGCTCGGAGAGCGCCGTGGAGCTGTGGGCGGCAGGAGCGACAAAACCCAACAAAGAGATCCAGCGCCTCATAGCAGGGCACTTCGGACTCGACGAACCGTTCTGAATTATGAACCAGTTACTACAGGCTATACAGGACCTCACAGAGCAGATACGCCTTGCTGATAAGGATGCCCTCAGCCTCACTGAGATCTCTAAGTGGATGGGCAAGACCCCCAACCGCATACGCCAGATGGTGCGTGAGGGCTCCATACCTCACTACAAGCAGGGTAACCTCCTGTACTTTTCAAAACGTGAGGTGGAGGCGTGGCTGCTTAAGGATAAGGTGGCTACCAGAGAGGAGCTGAGAGCCAAAGCCCATAACTACCTAAACAATAAAAGACAATGACAAAGTATGTGATCGCGTTTTATAACGCTCTTGTGTGGATCCTGGCGATCGGCATCTCGATAATGATAATCCGCAACTACCCCACGTTCGCAGGTGGCATCATAGGCTACTGGGTGGGCTGGGGGCTGCACAGTGTGCTGAAAAGCAAGTGAGCTACGTATACTATCTGGACAGAAAAACCAGAGTGGAAACGTTCTTGGAGGGGTCCGAAGCCCTCCGCCAATGGATAAACACTATAAAACTATGACATTACCCGAGATGCGTAAGCTGGAGAGGGAGCGTAACGCCCTCTACCAACGAATAAAAAACCTCATGCTTAAGCATGGAGCGCCGGAATCTCCTACCGGACTATTTTCCAGCACTGAGGCTCTCCTTGTCACCCGCGTATCCGGTGACATGTGTGAGACAATATGTATGGGCAACCCCGACCTGGCTTATAAAGCCGTGGAGCAGTACGTCCACAAGGAGTACCCCAGATCCGCAACCCTCAGCGTGGAGAAGATTAAAAAGCGCCACCGCACCGAGCAGGCGCGAAAAGAGGACCCCTTTAACATAAATAAACGATGACTGGAAATCCCGACCTATTCTATGCCGCCATGGTTGAGGCGGAGAACCTCAGAGACCTTATGGAAGATGTGTGCAACGCACTCTGGAACACTCATGAGAGGATCTTGGAAGGCTCCGACGAACCCGGACCCTACCTCTTTCGCCCCAGTGAGGTGGAGGACGTTTACAAATCTTTTGAATCTAAATACAGAGAGCTATGGAAATGACACAAAAACAACTGCTTGAGCTGGCAGAACAGATCTCGCAGAGACTGTTTGCCCTCGGCATGAGGGCTGACAAGGTGGAGCCTAAAGTTACCGTGGCTCCGGAATATGAGGAGGAGGTGCGGCAGAGACGTCAACAGATCAGGGAGACAATCTTAGAGACCTGCAAGCCCGGAGAGTATAAGCCTGAAGCAATCCCTCAGCCTCACACTTGGCGGAGTCTCAACGATGGAGCGGAGATCTCACCCGACAAACTCACCACCTACATGATGGACTGCGTCAAGGCTATATCCACGGACCTTGACATGCCCCGGGAGAGCGTCATACTGGCTCTCCAACGCCTACAGTTCCGCATCAACGCCAACGAGACCCGCAAGCTCTCGCAGATGTCCAACCCTGAGATGTACATGCTCTTTAATGTCATCCACGCCATGACCTACTCCATAGACACCATGGCGGACGGCGTGTACAGGCTCCTCAGAGATATGGACAGACTATGATACAGCACTCTACAAGAGACCACGCACTCCTGAGCCCCTCAGGGGCTCACAGGTGGCTGGCGTGCCCCTCAGCCCTGAGCATGGGCTTGGCTTACCCCGACACACCGTCCGCGGCAGCTGAGGAGGGCACCAAGGCTCACGAGATCTGCGAGATGCTCCTGCGTGAGCAACAGCTGCCCAAGGATGCCGACCCCGACATGGTCCGCCACGGCATGGACTACGTCCACTATATACGCACCCTGCAGGAGTCGATGACAAACCCCGTCCTGAGGATAGAGACACGCATCTCTCTGGGGGAGATGCTGCCTGAGTGCTACGGCACGGCAGACTGCATCCTCTGCGATAACGACACCCTCCACGTCATAGACTACAAGTACGGGTTGGCCATCAAGGTGGAGGCAGCCCACAACCCACAGCTGATGATATATGCCATCGGAGCCCTGAGACTCTGCACACATGCACCTCAGACCGTCACCCTGCATATATACCAGCCACGGATAGATAATATCCGGTCGTGGACCCTCTCTTATGCGGACCTCAAGCAGTGGGCTACCTCTACCCTCCTGAGGGGTGCTTACCTGGCGCTCCTAGGTGGCGGAGGTGTCTACACCCCCGGAGAGCAGTGCAGGTTGTGCAAAGCTAAGGGCGACTGCCGCGCTTACGCTCAGTACCTCTTTGGCTTCGACTTCGCCAAGCCCTCTGATAAGCTCTCCGAGGAGGAGGTGACAGCCCTCTGTGTCCTAGCCCCCGAGATACGTGCCTACCTCGATGAGGTGACAGATCGTACAAGGGACAGGCTCCTGAGAGGCGCGGACATCCCCGGGGTGCGCCTTAAGCCGGGACGTAAGACCCGCTCCTGGAGCGCCTCAGAGGATAAGATCTCCCGGGCTCTCACCCTTGCCGGACTGACCCCCGAGGAGATATACGAGCATAAGATCATAAGCCCGGCACAAGCCGAGAAAAAAGCAGGCAAGGTGGCGTACCGCGACACCCTCTCCGCCCTCGTGGAGGAGACCGCAGGCACACCTACAGTGATAGCAGATGATAGAGACTATAAACTACTTTTTAACACTTTAAAACAATGAGAAAAGAGACTACGGTCATTACAGGCGACCTTAAAATCCTGTTCCCCAACTTTTTTACGCCCGACAAGTACGGGAAATACTCCTGCACGGTGCTCATACCCAAGAGCGACACCACAACGCTCAACGAGTTCAAAGAGGCTAAGGAGCTTGCGATAAAAAATGCCAATCTTGACCCAACAAAAATAAAAAATGACCTACTTAAGGATGGCGACAAGTCGGAGCATGAGGGCAACCACGGCCACTGGATCCTCTCTGTCACAGCACCCGGAGAGGGTGGAAAGATAGATGTCCGTGTGCTTATGGATGCCAACAATAACACCTTCCGCAAGGCTACACAGGCGGATTGTGGCATGGCTTTCGTGGGACGCTTATGCGTCAACATCTACGCATCCCGCAAGTTTAACGCACTCTCCAAGCAGCTACAGGCGGTGCTCATCACCGAGCCGGGGTCCGGCTATAACAAGGTGGACGCCGCAGATGCCTTCGTGCTGGGAGAGGAGGTTAAAGATGACGGAGTGTTCGCCGATGGTTTTGCAAGCCCTTTTTGATTATTGACCCACATTTCCGAGGGGGCGGGAACGTTCCCGCCCCCTCTTTACATCTCTATTATGATAATATCTAACGTTACAAGCTGCAAGGATAGCAAACCCACAGTAGAGGTGATCCACTGGGAGGAGTTTGCCCGAAGACTCTCAACCCCGAGACGTGCAGATATCACCGAGGCGGCATACCGGGACCTCCCCAAGGCGGACAGAGTCAAATATAAAGACGGTCCGGGGTATATAGGGGGGGGGAATGATGGGGCATCACTTAGAATTACTACCTTTGTGTAAATATATCCGGTACAAACCAATCATTCAATTTAATACTTTCATCATGAATCGTTTATTTATCATCGCAGGAGCATGTGCTATAGCATTTACTGCCTGCCAGAAGAAGGAAGAGTTCCAGCTGGTATCTTCGGAAATGCCGGAAGCTCTGAATGGCAAGTACGTCTACATTGAAGACGTTAATAATAAAGTGGTTGACTCCGTGAAGGTCGAAAACAAGACCTTTACCTATACCTCAGCCATTGACACCGTCAATCCTTATCATCTCAACGTAGCAGAGATTCGCTATGTATTCATCAAAGAGCCCGGTATCACGACCGTAAAGGCAGGTGAAGGTGATGGTCAATTGACACTCGAAGGTGGTCGCCTCAATACCATGCAGGACCAAATGATCAAGTCCACGAATGAAATCGTCAATCCTGTCAGGCAACAGCTCCAGGCTCTCAATGCAGACTCTACCAAGACAGACGAAGAGAAAGCTGCCCAGAGAGATCAGATCATCAATGATGCTAACGCCAAGATGAAGCAGAATATCAATAGCTACTACACCGCTAACAAGGACAATGCACTAGCTGTGCTGGCATTCCAGATGTTCTCCTTCGATACCGACGAAGAGTATGTGGCTATGTTTGATGCTGCTCCTGACCAGGTCAAGAATGTAGATGCTCTGAAGAAGCATTACGATGCTATCAAGACTGCCGAAAAGACTCAGCCGGGTGCCGACTATGCAGACTTTGACATCAAAGATGCTGCCGGCAACGTGAAGAAGTTCTCTGAATTCGTGGGTAACGACAAGTACCTGCTTGCTGACTTCTGGGCTTCTTGGTGCGGTCCATGCCGTAGAGCCATGCCTCATCTGGCAGATCTCAACAAGAAGTATGGTCCTAAGGGTCTGAGAGTACTCAGCATCGGCACTTGGGATAAGGCTGCTGACAACGAAGCTGCTATCAAGGAGCTTGGTATGGACTGGGAAACAGTCTTTGACTCTGAAAGTAACGGTGCTACCGCATATGGAATCACGGGCATTCCCACCATGCTTCTGATCTCCCCCGACGGAAAGATCGTGGCTCGCACCCATAATCCCGAAGAGATCACAGCAAAGATCCAAGAGCTACTTAAGTAAATCCTGCTGAGCATACTCATCAGCACCATCAAGAGTCTCCCTCCCTTTTCCCTATGGAATTGAGGAGGGAGACCTTTTTTGGTACCTCGGGCGTGACATATGTCTTGTGGGTGTCAAAGTATACCGACACATCCGACATAAATGTCCGACAGATAGGGTACCCCCCTACCATCTCGACAGTGCTGGCACGGCTCTTGCCCTATCCGAAGTGAAATCATTCGAATCAGAATCATCAAAAATTAAAACTATAAGAAAGAATATGGGAAAGATAATCGGAATAGACTTAGGGACTACCAACTCTTGCGTAGCCGTACTTGAGGGTAAGGATCCCGTCGTAATTACCAATAGTGAAGGAAAGAGAACGACTCCAAGTGTCGTAGCTTTTGTTGATGGTGGCGAACGCAAAGTAGGCGACCCCGCTAAGCGCCAAGCCATCACCAATCCTACCAATACCGTCTTCTCCATCAAGAGGTTCATGGGCGAGAAGTATTCTCGCGTAAGAGATGAAGCAGAAAGACTACCCTATAAGATAGTAGCAGGGGACAATGATACCCCTCGCGTAGATATCAATGGCAGACTCTACTCTCCTCAGGAGATCTCGGCAATGATCCTCCAGAAGATGAAAAAGACTGCTGAGGACTATCTCGGTGCTGAAGTGACTGATGCCGTGATCACCGTGCCTGCCTACTTCTCTGATGCACAACGCCAGGCTACAAAGGAAGCCGGGGAGATTGCAGGTCTCAAGGTACAGCGTATCGTCAACGAACCTACTGCTGCTGCTCTGGCATATGGGCTGGACAAGGCTCACAAGGATATGAAGATTGCGGTCTTCGACCTCGGTGGGGGTACTTTTGATATCTCTATCTTGGAGCTGGGTGACGGCGTATTTGAGGTGAAGTCCACCAATGGTGATACCCACCTCGGAGGTGACGACTTTGACCACGCCATCATAGACTGGCTTGCTGAGGAATTTTTGAAGGATGAAGGTCTTGACCTTCGCAAAGATCCTATGGCTCTCCAGAGACTCAAGGAGGCTGCTGAAAAGGCAAAGATCGAGCTCTCCTCCAGTACCTCTACGGAGATCAACCTCCCGTATATCATGCCTGTGGATGGTATGCCCAAGCATCTGGTGAAGACCCTCAGCCGTTCAAAGTTTGAGCAGCTCTGCGACAAATATATCCAAGCTTGTGTTGCTCCCTGTAACAAAGCACTTCAAGATGCCGGTCTCACTGCTTCACAGATAGATGAAGTGATCCTTGTAGGGGGATCAACCCGTATACCTGCTATCCAAGAGCTGGTAGCCAAGATTTTCGGCAAGGCTCCCTCCAAGGGTGTCAACCCTGACGAAGTTGTGGCTCTCGGTGCTGCTATCCAAGGTGGTGTGCTTAGTGGTGATGTCAAGGACATCCTGCTGTTGGATGTCACTCCCCTCTCACTTGGAATCGAGACCATGGGTGGTGTGATGACCAAGCTCATTGATGCCAATACCACAATCCCTACTCGCAAGTCTGAGACCTTCACTACGGCTGCCGACAACCAACCTTCCGTGGAGATCCATGTACTCCAGGGCGAGCGTAGTATGGCTAAGGACAATAAATCACTTGGTCGCTTCAACCTTGACGGTATTCCACCTGCCATGCGTGGTGTGCCTCAGATCGAAGTCACCTTCGACATTGATGCCAATGGTATCGTTAACGTCTCCGCACGAGATAAGGGTACCGGCAAAGAACAGAAGATCCGTATCGAAGCTTCCAGCGGTCTGAGCGATGCTGAGATCCAGCGTATGAAGGATGAAGCTGCTGCAAACGCCGAATCCGACCGCAAGGAAAAAGAGCGCATCGACAAGATCAACCAAGCTGACAGTCTGATCTTCCAGACTGAAAAGCAACTGAAAGATCTCGGAGACAAGATTCCCGCTGACAAGAAATCAGCAATCGAGGGTGCTTTGTCAAAGCTGAAGGATGCTCACAAGGCTCAAGATGTCAATGCCATCGACACCGCCATGAACGAGCTCAACACCCTCTTCCAGGAGATGTCTCAGCAGATGTACGGTCAGGCAGGTCAAGCAGGTCCCGACATGGGCGGTACTCAGGCTGGTCCTACGGGAGGTCAGGCATATGACAATTCCAGCTCTTCGGGGAACAGCTCCTCTAGCAACGGCTCTGACAACGTGACCGACGCTGACTTTGAGGAAGTAAAGTAAGTACCGACTATTAAACGGCACTTCACAAAAAGCGAATAGCAGTAAGACAATTCCTTACTGCTATTCGCTTTTCCCTAGTGGCTTGTATGGAAAGGTGAGTCCCGATAATTTCCCTAATGTGAGCGATTATCGTAATCCCTTCATTGCCGAAGCGATGAAAGTCTTGAGCTATGTAAACAGATTCAGTCGTGGAATTTATAGAGTTCAGAAGGAGAGTTGGTAGAAAACGGTAATTGGCAAGCCTCTTTTGATTTTTCATTGGTTGCAGCTTTTCGAGTAGTTGAGAACGTTTCTCAAAGGATTTACTGATAATGGAAGATTTGCTTAGCGTACGGAATTTAGGCGTCTTGTCCGATGTACTCCTTTCATTTTAGACTATCTTTGCAAGAAGGCAAAGAGGTGGATCAATTAGGTATGCCCACACTGAATGAGATAGTTCCGGAAATACCGGTGGAATTCATCCGTCGGACAACGGAAACGTATGGAAATTCCATGTGTAACGACCTCTTGGATGCCCTGGAGGGTGACCCACCGGTATCCATTCGGCTCAATCCCCATAAGTGTTCTCTGACCGAATCCCTCCCTTATGAGAAAGTGCCTTGGTGTGGAGAGGGTATCTATTTGGAAGAGAGACCCTCTTTTATACTTGATCCATTTTGGCATGCGGGTCTATACTATGTGCAGGAAGCCGCCTCCATGTCGATAGCCCTTTACCTAAAACAGTTAACAGCTCCACCCCAAATTGCTCTGGACCTATGTGCAGCTCCGGGAGGTAAGAGTACGCATTTGCGAAATCTCTTACCCCTTGACACGATCCTTGTCTCCAATGAGCCTGATCCTGCAAGAGCATCTATCCTCTATGAGAATATCCTCCGGAATGGAACCGATGAATGCCTAGTCACCTCAGCATACCCTTCTGCTTTGAGACACACCGGGTTGCAGTGCGATCTTATCTTGGTCGATGCCCCATGCTCCGGGGAGGGGATGTTTCGTAAGTACCCTCATGCTCGTGAGGAGTGGTCTCCTGAGAACGTTGCGATGTGTGTGACCCGACAGAAGGATATTCTGGATGAGGCATGGGAGATGCTCCTTCCCGGAGGAACCTTGATCTATAGTACCTGTACCTTTAATGAGGAAGAGAATGAAGGTCAACTAGACTATCTCACAGCCAAGGGAGCTCAACTTATCACTTCACTCAGTGATCGGATGAGGGATGCCGGTGCCTTTGAATACCGTCAGGGTTGCTATCACTTTTTTCCTCACTTGACGAAAGGTGAAGGGTTCAGCCTATTCGCTATCACCAAACCGGGTACCTATACCCCCTGGGTAGAAAAGTCTAGGAAGCAAGCCAATATCACACTCCCTGAAGAGCTCTCTTTGCTTTCCGAAGCTGCAAGAGTTAGCCGGTCTGATGGAGAATATTTCGCACAATCGCAGAACTGTGAATCTCTTGCGCTCACGCTTAGTAAAGGTGGTGTCAAGGTACTTTCGGCGGGTGTCTCCCTAGGCTCTATAAAGGGGAAGAAGTTTATCCCGGCGCATGGATGGGTTAGCTCACCCTATCTCAAATCTTTCATACCCTATCCCAAGTATGAAATTTCGGAGGATCAAGTCTTAAGCTACCTAAGCCGCAATGCAATTCAGATACAGGCTGACAAAGGCATAGCCGTAGCATATTTCAATCAAGTACCTTTGGGCTGGCTAAACAATGTCGGAAATAGAGCGAACAACCTCTACCCTAAAGAGCTGGCGATACGTAATATCCCCTCGGGAGAGAAACTTCCAGAGAGATTTTCTGCCAAATTCCTATCTCCAACAAATCTCCCCTTCAACGTTTATGACTAGAAGTTATATATACTCTTTACTCTCTACCCTTCTTGTGGGTTTGCTCCTGTATCCCTTACCTAAAGCATCAGCGCAGGTGGATACACCGGTCATCTCACTCCTCACCTGTTCTCCTTCGGATAGCGCTCCCTACCTGATGTATGGGCACTCGGCGTTGAGGGTACGCAGCGGGACAGATGATTTGGTCTTTAATTACGGAATCTTCTCCTTTGACCAACCTAACTTCTTGTGGAATTTCATGATGGGAAAACCCATCTATATGTTGGGAGTACAATATTTCTCCGACTTTATAGCGGCTTACAGAATGGACGGAGCTCAGGTGATAGAGCAACCTTTGGCTCTCAATGAGTCGCAAGCCTCCGAATTCTACCATCTATTGAAGGAGGAGTCTATGCCGGAACATAGAGACTATCAGTACAACTTCTACTTCAACAATTGCGCAACCAAACCCCGAGACCTGATCACCCATTATACTAACGGGAACCAAGCTCTGGAGAGTCTTACGAACGAAACCTTCAGGGAGGCTATCCGCCGGCAACATGGGAGGGATCACTGGTATGCCATGGGGTGCGATCTCTGTCTGGGATGGGAGTCGGATAGGACCATGAGTGTATGGGAATCCTGCTTCCTACCTAAAAATCTGAGCATGGCTCTAAGCGAACTTACACTGAACGGAGGGAAGGTTTCTCCCGAGTCGGTACAGCTCCTGCCCCATACTCAGCAGCCTAAGCATTTCACGCCCTTGACTCCAACACTCGTCTTTACCATACTGCTGGTACTCTTCGCTGCACTATGTCTGTATGAGAGATACTCTCTCAAGAGATCCAAAATAGCCAGTATCTCACTGCGTATCCTACGATCTCTGCTATATGTCAGCGTCACTGTGGGGGGAGTAGTGCTATGGTTCCTTGCGATAGTGTCGGAACACCCACATACTACGTTGAATCTCAATCTACTTCTATTCCACCCCATCTACATTTTTGCCCTGATAGAGATATGGCGTAAGGAAGTCACGAAGGGGGGCATATACTTCTATTTTGTTAACTTTGCGTGCATTGTACTCTACCTCGCCTTGATACTTGCAGGCATACAGAGCCTTCCCGAGGGAATCGGTCTGGTGGCTCTGACGCTTCTGCTGGATCAGTGGTCACTCCTCACCGCCTCACGTCGTAGGCTTAAGGCTAAGGGATGGTGAGGTAGGAAAAGTCTCACTACCTAGGCATCATAATGAATAGGTTACTAGTTCCGATCGTAGCACTACTGACGATATGTCAGACAGGTCTCGAAGCCAAAGTGCCTCGTGTCCTAATACTCCTCACCGTGGAGGAGCTGAGGACAGACCTGCTGGAAGAGCTTCGCCCCCACCTCTCTAAGGAGGGGTTGGGAATGCTCCTGGATCGTGGCGCTACCTACACACATATATACAGCCCTCTGCTTCACCCGGATCGATCAGCTGCCGAGGCCATGATCCATACTGGCACCACCCCACTATACAATGGTATCCCCGCATCGTATCCGACACAAAGGGTCAAAGGTGGCGGCGTGACTTCGCATCGCTCTGCCTTTCAGGATGACGCGTATATAGGCTTCGCTACTACTGAGCGGAGGTCTCCCAAGGCTCTTACGGCTCCGAGTATTAGTGACAAGCTCAAAAGTGGTACGAAAGGGAAGGCTGTTGTCGTCAGTATCGCTCCCCACTCAGAGGAGGCGATCATCGCAGGAGGTCAGAATGGGGATATCGTCCTGTGGCTTGATGACTTCACGGCTAAATGGGTCTCTTCGACCTACTACAAAGGAGGTTACCCCTGGTATGTGGATAAATATAACTCCCGTAGTCAAAGCCCCGGCTCTTCTATATCCAATATCCGATGGGAACCTCTCTACAAAGCAGAGGCAGATAAACGATACGTAGCTCACCTACCTGCCGGAAGTGAGGGGGAATCGGTGAATTTCAACCACAATTTTGGGAGAAGTAATGCCGGTATCGCACAGTATAAAACTTCCGGCCTAGTCAATGAGGCGATAGCTGACCTCACCTCTGTGATATTGGAATCCTCTACTCTTGGTGCGGATGAAACCCCGGATCTATTGAGCATCCACCTCTATGCGGGAGGGTATCTGGAGTCCGATGAGGAGATAACTCCGGAGATCCTAGACAATTACTACCGTCTGGACAGGGCTGTGGCACAAATTATCCGGGAGGCGGAGAAGAAGGCAGGGGCAGGAAATGTCGCAGTTGCACTTTGTGGAAATGGAGTATCAAAGGAGTATTACACCTCTCTTCCGGCTGTGGGAACCTTCTACATGGATCGATGCAAAGCGCTGCTGAACATGTACCTGATGGCAAAGTTTGGGAGGCAGAACTGGGTACGTGAAATTACTCCCGATGGTCAGATCTACTTTGACCGAGAATTGGTGGAGAAATCCAAGATTGATTTAGCAGATCTTCAGGACAAAACTGCCGACTTCATGCTCGAATTCAGCGGTGTGGCATATGCCGTTCCGGATCACTCTTTGCGCAAATTTCCTTTTGCTCCGGACAGTACTCCCGAACTCCTCTCATGTCTCAACAAAGGAACTCACGCTCATCGCGGGGATGTCCTCTTTGAAATCTTACCGGGCTGGAGGATTCAGCAGGATCAGAACCATCCCATTCAGCCTCATCTGCAGTATACCATGGTACAGACTGCAGCACCCTTTATACTCTATACAGGTGAAGCAAAAGGGGAGAGTATTGAAACTCCTCGGGACTTACGCACTTTATCAACCGACATTTGCCACGTGCTGAGGATAAGACCTCCCACACCGGGCTTAAAACCTAACCCCTAATCCATTCCAAACTAAGAACATTCAATAACAAGCACAATAAGTATAATAATAAGCCCTATGGGATTTAACAGCATATTATCTAAAGTATTCGGGAATAAGGCGCAACGGGACACGCGCGAATTCACCCCTTATGTGGAGCAGATCAAGAAGGCTCATGAGGAGATCTCCAAACTCTCCAACGATGAGTTGCGTGCTGCCTCAGCAAGGTTGCAGGCAGAGGTGAAGGAGAGTGCCTCTAAGGAGCGCGAAGAGATCAAAAGTCTTAAGTCCAATATTCAGGACTTGGAGCTCCGCGAACGTGAAGCTATCTGGGCTCAAGTGGACAAACTTGAGGAGACCATCATGGACAAGATGGAGGAAAAGCTCGATGAGATACTCCCCCAGGCATTCGCCATCATGAAAGAGACAGCCTTCAGATTCGCTAATAATGAAACCGTTGAGGTGACTGCCACACAGTTTGACCGTGACCTTGCCGTCAATCATGATTTCTTAAAGATCGAAGGAGACAAGGCCATCTATGCCAACCACTGGGTAGCGGGAGGTAACGAAATCACCTGGGACATGGTGCACTACGATGTACAGCTTTTTGGGGGTGTGGTCCTCCACAAGGGTAAGATCGCTGAGATGGCTACAGGTGAAGGTAAGACCCTAGTGGCTACCCTTCCGGTCTTCCTCAATGCATTCACCGGAAATGGTGTTCATGTGGTGACGGTCAATGACTACCTCTCCAAACGTGACTCGGAATGGATGGGTCCACTCTATATGTTCCATGGTCTGTCAGTAGATTGTATTGACAAATATCAACCCAACTCACCTGAACGCCAGAGAGCCTACAATTGCGATATCACCTTTGGTACCAACAATGAGTTTGGCTTCGACTACCTCAGGGACAATATGGCACGCACCCCGGCAGACTTGGTGCAGAGAAAGCACAACTATGCTATCGTCGATGAGGTAGACTCAGTATTGATCGATGATGCCCGTACACCTCTGATCATCTCAGGTCCGGTGGAGACTTCAGGCGACCAAATGTTTGAGGAGTACCGGTCCAATGTAGAGATGGTAGTGAATGCTCAGCGTACTCTGGCTACCAAACTGCTGACGGAAGCCAAGCAAAAGATTGCCTCCTCAGACAAGAAGGAGCAAGAAGAGGGCTACCTATTGCTCTACCGAAGCTTCAAGGGTCTCCCTAAGAATAAGGCTCTCATCAAGTTTCTGAGTGAAGAGGGGATCAAAGCCAATATGCTTAAGACGGAAGAGTACTATATGCAGGACAATAATCGCAACATGCACATTGTCACTGAGCCACTCTACTTCGTCATTGATGAGAAGAATAATCAGATTGAGCTTACCGACAAGGGTATAGACCTCCTCACTGGTAAAACTGATGACCCCAAGTTTTTCGTTCTTCCCGATATCACTTCTCAGCTTTCTGCCCTAGAAAATGAAGACCTTTCTCCGGAGGATAAAGCTGCCAAGAAGGATGAACTCCTGGCTCATTACGCCATCAAGAGCGAGAGAGTCCACACTATTCACCAGCTCCTGAAGGCTTATACGCTCTTTGAGAAGGATGATCAGTACGTGGTTATGGACAATAAAGTCCTCATCGTCGACGAACAAACGGGACGTATTATGGATGGCAGACGCTACTCCGACGGACTACACCAAGCCATTGAAGCTAAGGAGCACGTCAACGTAGAGGCTGCTTCTCAGACCAAAGCCACCATCACTCTACAGAACTACTTCCGTATGTACCACAAACTTGCCGGGATGACCGGTACAGCTGAGACAGAGGCTAAGGAGTTCTGGGACATCTACAAGCTTGATGTAGTGGTGATCCCTACCAATAAGCCCATTGCCCGCTCCGATGAGAATGACCGAATCTACAAGACTGCCCGTGCCAAGTATGCTGCAGTGATAGAGGAGATCGAAAAGCTTATCGGCGAAGGTCGTCCGGTACTTGTGGGTACGACCTCTGTGGAGATCTCTGAACTGCTGAGTCGTATGCTTACGATGCGCAAGATTCCTCACAATGTCCTCAACGCCAAGCTCCACCAGAAGGAAGCTGAGATCGTGGCACAAGCCGGTCAGAAAGGTACTGTCACCATAGCTACCAACATGGCAGGTCGTGGTACTGACATCAAACTTTCTCCCGAAGTTCGTGATGCGGGGGGGCTTGCTATTATTGGTACGGAGCGCCATGAGTCCCGTCGTGTCGACCGCCAGCTGAGAGGTCGTGCCGGTCGTCAGGGAGACCCCGGCTCTTCAGTATTCTTCGTCTCCCTAGAGGATAGACTGATGCGTCTGTTTGGATCTGAACGTATCTCCGGAATGCTGGACAAGCTTGGGTTCAAGGAGGAAGATATGCTGGAAGGTAAGTCTCTCTCCAAATCTGTTGAGAATGCCCAGAAAAAGGTTGAGGAGAACAACTTCGGTATTCGTAAGCATCTTCTGGAATACGATGACGTCAAGAATGCTCAACGCAAGGTGATCTACGGTCGGCGCAATCATGCACTTATCGGTGAACGTATCGGTCTGGATGTGATCAATACCCTTGCCCAGTGTGCAGACCTCATAGCCGAAGAGTATGTCTCCAAGGGAGATTATGAAGGATTCAAGAACGAAGTCTTCACCATCTTTGCCATGGAGGTTCCCGTTACAGAGCAGGAATTCAAGACCATGGGTAGCAATCAGGTAGCTGACAAACTCATGGATGCTGCCACGGAGACGCTTAAGAGACGCATGGAGCGTATCGTAGCTGTTGCCGATCCCGTACTTCAGCAGTTCTATCATACCCAACCTGCTGCTCAGAACCTGTCCCAAGTCTATATCCCCGTCACCGATGGTAAGCTTGTCTACAATATTGCCACCAACCTCAAGGAAGCTGTAGAGAGCAATTCCAAGACGGTACCTGCATCCTTCCAGAAGACCATCATGCTCTATACCATCGATGAAGCGTGGGAAGAACACCTCCGCGACATGGATGAGCTCCAGAATGCTGTCCGAAATGTATCCTATGAGAATAAGGATCCTCTGGTGATCTTCAAGATGGAGGCATACGAACTCTTCAAGGATATGGTGGATAGGATGAATAAGAAAGCCACCTCCATCATCATGCGAGGACAGATCCCCATCCAGCAGGAGTCCGAAGAGGAGCAGAAGAAAGTAGCGGTACAGGAAAAATTCGATGATCCTCGTCTCCGCAATCGGGGTCGTAATGTAGAGCACAAAGACCGCTACGAAGAGGAGCAGGAAGCACGCTATGAAGCCGGAAAGGCTGCCGGTCCGAGTGAAGAGAAATCCCAACCCTATGTAGCTCCCCAACGCATCGGGCGCAATGATCCCTGTCCTTGTGGCAGCGGGAAGAAGTATAAGAATTGCCACGGCAAGAATCTTTAAGCCTATATCCACGCATGAGGAGTATGCAGACGCCCCGGTGTCTCGTACTCCTCATCTCTTTTATATCAAATCTCTATACAGGATAGACCTATGTTACAGTCCATGACAGGATTCGGCAAAGCCATAGCCGAGAGTGATAAGTACAAAGTCACCGTTGAGACCCGCTCCGTCAATAGCAAGCAGGCAGATGTGTCCATGCGCCTTCCCGCAGGAGTACGATCCATAGAGATGGACCTGCGCCGCAAAGTCACCTCAGAGCTTGGAAGAGGGAAGATTGACGTCTTTGTCAATATCGACAAGCTTCATCGTGATGGAATGGTCTCCGTGGATACCGTAGCTGCCAAACACTATTGGGAAGAGCTCAAGAGAGTTCATCGTGAGACAAGCATTCCCTTGCCACAGGATCCCATGCGCAGCATCCTGTCTCTCCCGGGGATTGTAGTCGTACTCTCCGATGATGATGAGGATCTGGAGCTCATAGAGTTGGTTAATACAGCTGTCGACAGTGCTATCCGAGAGCATAAAGAATTCAGGATCAGGGAAGGGAATGCTCTTGAAGGGAAGTTTGTTGAGAATATAGAAACCATCCGTACTCTCCTCTCGCAGGTGATCCCCTTTGAGAGTGAGAGAATCGACAATGTCCGTGCCAGACTTCAAGAGGGACTCAAGAAGCATACAGACAATGACTACGATCCCTCACGCATGGAGCAGGAGATGATCTTCTATATCGAAAAGTTGGATATCACCGAAGAGAAGCAACGCCTCAAAGCACATCTCAACTATTTCTTGGAGACCATGCAGCGCGACAAGTCTCAAGGACGTAAGCTCGGATTCATCGCACAAGAGATAGGCAGGGAGATCAATACTCTGGGGTCCAAGGCTAACCATGCGGAGATTCAGAAACTGGTCGTCAAGATGAAAGACCAACTCGAGCAGATCAAAGAGCAAGTCCTCAATATTCTATAATCCTACCGGAGTTCACCCATAGATCCACAGTATATCGGTATCATGAAACATAAAGGCAAACTGATCGTCATTTCGGCACCCTCAGGCTCAGGCAAGTCAACCGTTATACGCCGCCTCATGCAGGAAGGCATACCGTTAGAGTTCTCCGTATCAGCCACCTCGCGTCCACCTCGCGAAGGGGAAGTGGATGGCAGGGACTACCACTTCATATCCGAGGATGAATTCCGCAAACGTATCGATGCCGGAGAGTTCATCGAGTATGAAGAAGTCTATCCGGGCAGATTCTACGGTACACTCCGCTCCGAGGTCGACGATCGTCTCCTCCATGGCATCCATACTGTCTTGGATATTGATGTCCAAGGAGCTATCCGCGTCAAGGAGCTGTACGGTGATCAGGCTCTGACCCTCTTCATCCAAGCACCTTCTCCCGAGGTACTTCGCGATCGTCTCCTCAAGCGCGGTACAGATTCTCCATCAGATATAGAGCTTAGGGTCTCCAAAGCTGTTCATGAGCTCTCCTTTGCCCCTCGGTTTGACGTTATCGTCATCAATGATGATCTGGATAGAGCTTGTAATGACGCCAAAGCCCATATCCTGGACTTCCTTCACTCTTAGAGATGGCTGAAAAGAAATCACCTCAGATCCCTGAGGTCATACTATTCTTCGGCACCTTCAATCCCATGCATGTAGGCCACCTCTGCCTCTGCAATTTCGTGGCTGAGACTCACCCGGATGCTGAAGTATGGATCGTCCTCACCGGTGACAGCCCCTTCAAGCAAGACATGACCAAGCTCCCCGTGGATCTGCGTGCAGAGTGGATCAGACACTTACTCAATGACTATCCCCCACTCCGGCTATGCCTGGACGAGCTCACACTTCCGCATCCTCACTACACCTACCGTACCCTCTCCTACTTTGCCCAACGATATCCTGAGAAGAAGTTCACTCTCCTCATAGGCATGGACAGCCTGATAGACCTACCGACATGGAAAGAAGGCAAGACATTGATACACTACCCCTCCATTCTTGTCTATCCCAGACCGGGCTACGACATGCCCGAGTGGGCAAACGATCTCCCCAACGTCAGACTAGTTGATGCACCGACAATGGAAATCTCCTCCACGCGGATACGCCTCATGATCCGAGAAGGTATGCATGTTCCCTACTTTCTGCACACCACCCTCCACGACTCGATTTATCTCTCGCTATGCAATGCTATTGCTGCCCTTCCGGCTGAAAACGCGGATTGTAAATAACCCGTGGGTACTTCAATATTTAGTGCCGGGTATGTTTGTGTTTGGAAAGACGGTATGTTTGTGTTTGGAAAGATACTATGTTTACGAATCGAAAGATACTATGTTTACGAATCGAAAGATAC
>X289_Eastern_Grey_Kangaroo__coassemble_111_pt1 | contig 41436 bp, 35 predicted proteins | sample X289_Eastern_Grey_Kangaroo__metabat2_low_PE_002 | metagenome-assembled genome bin X289_Eastern_Grey_Kangaroo
TCTCTGGATTTCTCACCCTTTTTTCTCACCCCAATTCAGCTTGCGGAATCTAGGGTGTAAGAGGAGCTATGAGCTTCTCCCATACCTTCAAGTTGGAGTCTTGGGTATAGACTTGGCGTTTGTCCAAACAAGCTCTTTGCAGTTGCTCCATACGTGAAGGATCTGTGCAGAGAGAGACTAAAGCATCGGCATACGCATTCAGGTCGAAGGGCTGAATCAGCACTCCGGCAGGAGGTACGTGCTCTGCTATAGCTCGAATGCCGGCACAAGAGGAGAAGGCTATGGGTATGACACCATTATTCTGTGCCTCCATCATCACCATGGGCCATCCTTCGTAGGTGCTGGTGAGGCATAAGATAGAGGCAGTATCGTATGCTGCCTGTGGAGATGTCACCCTGCCTCGGAAGTGACAACGCTCTAAGTGTAGCTCCTTTGCCAAAGACTCCAGATGTTTCCGCTGCGGACCTTCCCCATATATATCAAGAGTCCGGTCAGGAAGCTTGTCCTGAACCATTTGCCATATACTTAAAAGTCTGTCTACCCTCTTGTCGGAGTGTGAAAGCCTGCCGACGTAGATGATCTTCTTCTCCTTGGGTAGAGCAACTTCCTTTCGGATAGGAATGGTATTGATCAGCGTAACGATCTTCGCAGAGTCTGCTCTTGATAGTGTTAGAGAGTGCTTTAGCTCCTCTCCATACTCATCACATAGGACGACATAGTAGTCTGAGTTGTTAAGATTCTGAGTGTATATGTGACGGATCCTTTTAGTCAGACGATTTCCCCAGAAATACTTAGGTCTTGTGATCAACTGCCACTCCAGCCATTTAGGAAGACTCTGACGGGCTCGAGCTAAGCCATTATCTCGCTTTTGTATCACTTCCCAGAAGGGAATATTATGGAGCCAATACACTATACGACTTCCCGTAGTCCGTAGCTCTTCGGGTACTGCTTCGTAGGGTGTATCGATGAAGAGGACTTCGATCTCTTGCTGCCGGATATAGTCTATCATGCTTCGCAGATTGTCACCCGAGAATATTGCTCTTCGGGGGCGCGGAAGCACATGCAGACCATATTTCAGGTGGTCATAAACGCTCCAAGGGTTGTAGGCTTTGGTAATGATGTGGCATTGGATACCTAGATGAGAGAGGTATTCAATGGTGTCATAACTTACTCTATCTGCACCACCATAGCCGAAGCTCAGGCGAATAAATGCCATGCTCTTGATCATAATCCAAGGATTTGGTCGTATAGTCGACTGTACTTTGCAGCCATACGGTGATAGTCGAACTGTAGTGCATGCTGTCGAAGATTATTGGGACGACGGATATCGCTAGCATGCTCCTCCAAACCATTATGAAGCAATAGTGCCATGGCTTGAGGATCAAAGTCATCAAAATAGTAAGCATACTCACCTCCAATCTCTGGAAGACTACAGAGACGACTAAGAAATACCGGGGTTCCGTGATACATAGCCTCAATGGGAGGATAGCCGAAGCCCTCAGCCAGAGAGGGATGCACGTATGCTACAGCATGTTTGAGGAGTGATTGCTTCTCTCCTTCAGAAACTTTTTCCATGAGCCATATGCGCCTTTCGACACCTAATTCCCGAGCAGCCTCTTTCAGTTGTATGGCATAGGATGCGTTCACTCTGTCTACAATGCAGACCAGATCCATAGGGATGTAGGGGAGCATGCGTACGAGAGAGAGCTGGTTCTTCTTAGGTATAGCTTGACCTATGTTAAGGATGTAGGATTTGCTCGGGAGGAATTCGTGAAGAGGAGCTGCAAGTGTATCGAACTTAAGTCCATTGTGAATGACACTGATGGGGCAATCCTTGACTTCAGGAAAAAGATGGGAGTGTGCCATAAGATCCTCACGAACGAACTCTGAGATGCATACGATGTGATTCGCTCTGCGAATATTGCGCCTTACAGTGGATATGAAACTCTTGAGACGGTAGGGGGAGGTGGCATGATGGATGTAGTTGATGTCGTGGATGGTGAGCAGGACCTTGCCATCGCGAGGAGAGAATGGTAGATAGACTTGTGCCTGATGGGTGATATGCATCAGACGATAGGGGCGCGGAAACGGATTAAAGATCCTGTGATACGTGTGAAAGGGTCTGATTCGTGACGGATGGAGTGGTAGGTTCGGCGAAGTATAGACATCAAAATCGTCTCGTATACTAGTAAGTCCCTCGATGAGAAGGTCGCAATATTGCTGAAGTCCGGAGGGTATTTTGCGAGTACGTTCAGCGTCTATGAGGATGGGATTCATGGTGTATGCCGACATGAAAGAGCCACCCAACCATTCTCCTCCTTACTCTCTACGACATACCATCCGTACTTATGGAGACCCTTCTCCTCCAGCACAGGTATGTCATCAGCATAGAAGCCACTGAGAAGGAGAGCTCCATCACGATGGATATGCTCCAGATAGTAGGGGAGATCCCGAAGGATAATGTTGCGATTGATGTTGGCGAGGAAGATATCCACCTGCGGAAGTGGAGCTAATGCAGCAGCATCTCCATGAATAACCTCAAGCTGGACCTCATTAAGTCTCGCATTCTCACGGGTATTATCCACTGACCAGATGTCAAAGTCCACGGAAAAACAGTGCTTAGCACCTAGTTTCATGGCGTATATCCCAAGGATTCCGCTTCCACATCCCATATCTATTACTGACTTTCCCCTGACATTGATGCCCCTTAGCAGTCTCAACATAGAAGCAGTCGTACCATGATTCCCGGTACCAAACGCCATACGTGGGTCGATGATGATCTCTTCAGCAGCTGCCGGCATGGGTTCATGAAAGGAGGCTCTGACCACCAAATCATCTATTCGGAGTGGTTTGAAATAGTTTTTCTCCCAGACTTCGTTCCAGTTCTTGTCCTCACACTCGGTGATTTCATACTTAATCTCTACGCCCTCAGGTAGGTTTTTCAGGAATTTAGCCTTGATAGATGCTTCGTCAAACTTCTCTTTCTGGATATAAGCATGTAGTATTTCACCCTCTTGGTCAAAGGAATCAAAGCCCAACTCGCCCAATTGGTAGGAAAATATATCCATCAGTGTCTCAGAATCCTGGGCTGAAGCGTTCGAGAGGAGAGAGATTTTGCACTCTAGATACTGCATAAAGTATGAGGATTTGGCGCGTTAAGACTAAAAGAAAAAGAGATAACTCACGAGTGTTGCAGTGACAATGCCCACAAAGTCAGCGATCAGAGAGACTCCCAGAGTGTATCGCGTCTTGCGGATAGCCACACTACCGAAATAGGTTGCCACGACAAAGAACGTGGTATCACTAGCCCCCTGAACAGTACATACCAGCCTTCCCACAAAACTATCTGCCCCATAAGTCTTCATGGCATCTATCATCATACCTCGAGCTCCACTCCCACTCAGTGGCTTCATCAGCATGGTAGGCAGACCATCCACCCATGTCGATTCCAGTCCTGTGGCATTAACCACCTCTCTGATCCCCGAGATGATCAGGTCCATACCTCCCGATGCACGGAATACACCCACTGCAACCAAGATAGAGACTAAGTATGGTATGATCTTGATGGCAGTCTTGAAGCCATCTTTTGCTCCATCGATGAAGTCTTCAAAGACATTATTCTTGGCAAGAAGTCCTGATAGCACGAAGAGGCAGACAAAGCCAAATAAGAATATGTGAGAGATAATCGTGGAATAGTGAGTCACTACCTCCCTATCGGCACTCCGTATCAGGAATACCAGTCCCACCACGAGCATGAGCATCACCACTATAGGCACCACAAAGGCACGCTTGAGTAGAGATATTCGCTGCCTATAAGCCACAAGAAGGATGGCAGCCAGCGTGCTCATGCCGGTCGCTAAGAGGATCGGAAGGAAGATGTCGGAGGGTGACACACTACCCATCTGCATCCGATACATGATGATCGTGATAGGCAGGAAGGTAAGTCCCGATGCATTGATGCATAGGAACATAATCATCGCATCCGAGGCAGTATCCTTGTGCTTGTTCAGCTTCTGCAACTCTTGCATGGCTTGGAGCCCGACCGGTGTAGCAGCATTGTCCAGACCCAGGAAGTTTGCCGAGAAGTTTAGGAGCATGGTACCCATCACCGGATGACCCTCAGGAATTGATGGGAAGAGAACTCTGAAAAAGGGTGACGTGGCACGCGACATCTTTGCAACGATACCACTTCTCTCCCCCACCATCAGTAACCCCTGCCACAGGGTCAGTATCCCCGCCAGACCAAGAGAGATCTCAAAGCCCGTATTGGCGGACTCAAAGAGAGCGTCGACGATACGAGAGAAGGCTTCCGGGTCGCCTGCAAACAGCATGCTGTAGCATGCCATCACAAACGCACCCAGAAAGAAAAATATGAAGATGTAGTTAAGTAGCATCAGTGGGTCTTACACCACTTGAAAGCGTTCGCAAAGAGTTCGATCCAAGGAGTCACCTCGTGATCCCCTTCGGGGTAGTACCCACATTGCCACGGGAAGATACATCTCTCAGGATGGGGCATCATAGCCAGATGACGACCATCTCTGCTATACAGGGCGGCTACCCCCTCAGGTGAGAGGTTCGGATTGCCCGGATACTCATCGTAGAGGTAAGAGGCTCCCACCTTGTAGTGAGACAGATCATGAGAGAGCTCAAATCTTCCCTCACCATGTGCTACCCAAATTCCCAGCTTACGTCCCGCAAGAGAATGAAGGAAGACGGAGTCATTTTCGGGTATTGTGAGGGTAACAAATGAGGACTCAAACTTTTGAGAAAGGTTATGTTGCAGCTTCACGGCACCCTTCTCATCTCTGTAGATCAGATCCAGAGCAGCCATCAGCTGACAGCCATTACATATCCCCAAGGAGAGCGTATCAGTCCGGTCATAGAAGTCCTTCAGCACCTTGTTGGCTCTCTCATTAAAGAGGAAACCCGCAGCCCAACCCTTTGCCGAACCAAGGACATCGGAATTGGAGAAGCCACCACAGAAGACTACAAGACGCACATCCTTTAGATCCTCCCTTCCTTCACGCAGGTCAGACATATGGACATCTCTCACGTCAAACCCCGCAAGATGCAGAGCATAAGCCATCTCACGCTCACCATTTGTACCCTTTTCACGGATGATGGCAGCCACGATTCCGGATCGCTCTTGGCGGTCAGGATCTGCTCCGTAGTCAGACCCTCTTCCGGTAAATCCCTCTCCCAAATTGTACTCCAATGGCTGACGGAATATATTTTTGGCTCTCTGGGCTGCCATCTCTGCATCAGCCTGGAAGGGCTCCATGCGCTTAGAAGGCTTGTACCACTCCTCACGGAGCGCATCGATATCCAGTGATATCCTCTCCCCATCCTTGAGGATTACGAGTTCACGTTCAGTTACAGGTTTTCCCAGACGTGCGGCTGCTATACCCACTCGTTCCAGATCCTTCATGATTTCGGCACCATCCTTCACTTGCAAGATCACCCCGGGGTTTTCCGCGAAGAGGATCTTCTGCATCTCCTCATCACTGAAGCTGAGATCAATCTCTATCCCTCCCGAGACATTAGCGAAGGTCATCTCCAGTAAGGTGGTCACCATCCCACCCGCAGATATATCATGAATGGCAAGAACTTTCCGGGAAGCGACCAGCTCAGCCACCTTCTCAAATGCTGCGACAAAGTATTCGGGATCGGTCACATCGGGGGTCTTTTCTCCCAGTTTACCCAGAGTTTGATAATAGGCAGAGCCACCCAATGATGCCGGGCAGAAGGAGAAGTCTATATAGATCAACTCACTCCCCTCGCACTCACACATTACGGGACCTACAATATTCTTGACATCTGAGAGCTCAGCAGCGGCAGAGATAATCACCGTACCCGGCGAAAGAACCTTGGAGCCATCCTCATACTTCTGAGTCATGGAGAGTGAATCCTTTCCGGTAGGAATATTGATACCCAGATCTATGGCAAAGTCCGAGCATGCCTCCACAGCAGTGTAGAGAGCTGCATCCTCTCCCGGATTGCGACAGGGCCACATCCAGTTGGCTGACAGGGATACCGCTTCAAGACCCCCCTTGAGTGGAGCTCCAAGGAGGTTCGTCAAAGCCTCTGCTATAGCCACCCTTGATCCTGCAGCAGGGTCAATCAGAGCCACTTGAGGAGCGTGCCCTATTGAAGTGGCAATTCCACACTCTCCTCTATAATCCAAGGCAACAGCACCCAGGTCGGAGAGAGGAAGCTGTAGGGGACCCAGACACTGCTGACGCGCCACCTTACCGGTGACGGAGCGATCCACCTTATTCGTTAGCCAATCTTTACTGCCCACAGCTTCCAGATTGAGTACTCTTGCCACGAGTTGCTGCAATCTTTGCACATCGCTATCCCCTTTAGGCTCGGAGAAGTGACGGTCAACAGTCTCGTCTGTCATCACAGTCTTGGGCGCACTCCCGAAGAGGTGACTCAATTTCAGGTCGAAAGGCTTGGCACCATCCGCCTGTTCGAAGACCAAAGACATGTCATCCGTGGTCTCTCCCACGACATAGAAGGGTGCTCTCTCACGTTCCGCAATCTGACGCACACGATCTACATCCTTCTCCTTCAGGAGAAGCCCCATGCGCTCCTGACTCTCGTTGCCGATGATCTCCTTAGCGGAGAGGGTAGGATCTCCTATGGGAAGCTTACTCATATCGATATGTCCACCGGTCTCCTCCACGAGTTCCGACAGGCAGTTGAGGTGTCCCCCTGCACCATGATCGTGTATTGATATCACGGGATTGTCTCTCCCCTCAGCCAGAGCCCGTATCACATTGGATACCCTCTTCTGCATCTCAGGATTGGATCGCTGCACGGCATTCAGCTCTATGGCATCCTCATAGACACCGGTATTCACAGATGAGACCGCGCCTCCCCCCATGCCGATTCTATAGTTATCTCCCCCAATGACGATCACACGTTCACCGGGCTTAGCATGTCCCTTGAGAGCATCCCGCTCACGAGCCATCCCTATACCCCCTGCCAGCATGATCACCTTGTCATATCCCCAGATTTGATCCTGTTCACTATGTTCGAAGGTAAGTACAGAGCCACAGATCAGCGGCTGTCCATACTTATTGCCAAAATCCGAAGCACCATTAGACGCTTTGGTGAGTATCTGTCGAGGACTTTGGTAGAGCCATGGACGTGCAGTGATCATTGACTCCCAGGGTCTATCCTCAGCATCAACACGAGTATAGGAGGTCATATAGACTGCTGTCCCCGCGAGCGGTAAGCTAGAGCGTCCCCCTGCAAGCCGGTCTCTGATCTCTCCACCGGAGCCTGTGGCAGCACCGTTGAAGGGCTCTACAGTAGTCGGAAAGTTGTGGGTTTCGGCTTTGAGAGAAATCACAGAGTCCACCTCCTCGGTACCCAATAGCGAAGGACGAGTGGGATCCTCAGGGGCAAAGAATTCAACCTTGGGTCCTTTGTTGAAGGCTACATTGTCCTTATATGCTGAGACCAGCCTGTTAGGATTGGCTGCTGAGGTGTCCTTGATCATCCGGAAGAGGGAACGATCCTTCTCCTCTCCATCAATGACGAAAGTACCGCCGAAGATCTTATGGCGACAGTGCTCTGAATTGACCTGAGAAAACCCAAAGAGTTCACTCTCAGTCAGCGGACGACCCAGTTCCTGAGAGACTCCCTTGAGGTACTCTATCTCCTCCTCGCTCAGCGCCAGACCCTCAGACTCATTGTAGGCAGCGGGATCCTCGACATAGCGGATCGGTTCCACAGTAGTCTTCAAGTCAAAGATAGTTGCATCCAGACCCTTATACTTGTGGAGAAGCATAGGATCGTATAGTGTATCCTCCTCCGCAGGATGAAAGAATTCCAACCTCTCCACGCCCTCAATTCCGGCAGTCTGCAAGATCTCCGTAGCATTGGTACTCCAAGGAGTGATCATCTCAGGTCGGGGTCCCACATAATATCCCCCAAGGGAATCCTCACGGACAGGCTCTGATCCATCCAAGATCCACTTGAGTGCATCAAGATCAGCATCTGAAAAAGGGTGAGAGTGTTGTACTGAATAAACAGTACCATCGTGGTGTCGGAAGAAGGAAAGTTGTGTCATACTTAAGTGTGGGATGAGCCTAAGGGGTTCAATATCCTATATTAATAAAGTAAGTAGCAGTTGGTACACAAAAAGCTCATCCATAGGATCATAATGCAATAACAAAATGAAGTACCTCGTCGCTACATACAAAAATAGGCATTTAGCAACAATAAAGGGAGCTCGGACACTCCTAGGCACATTCAGATTTGGGGCATAAGAATAAGGTAATGGGTCGTTTGACATGGTGCTCTTTGGAGTATCAACATGCATTTTGAAAAGAGATTTGTATTCTACTGAATTACAGATGCTTATATTTCCCCTGAAAAAAGGCGGGGTAATCCAAAAATTACCCCGCCGTATTTGCGACTATCGCTTGTCGTATTTTGAATGGGAGGCGAGGTTGTTTTGAGAGTGGTTGGACGGTGGGTGCTATTCAGACTTCGCTCACATCATAGACGATCATACGGCACCGAGGGCAGTCAAACTCCAGCCTAAGTCTCAGATCCCGCTCTCGATTGAGGAGTATCCAAGGATCATGCTGAGGACCCGTATAATGGTGGTAGTGCGGACACCTCCTAATCTCGTATCGGATGCAGTACTTGGTGTACATGACAGGGTTCTGTATGGAGTGTGAAAGCTCAAAGGCAGGATCAACCCTCAGCGCACCATGCCGTAGGTAGAAGGATTTAGCATAAGGATTAGAGACATTGGCAGTATAATCAATTGACTCCGTCGGTAAAGGGATGGGGTGATCTTTCTCAGGAGGTTTTCTGAGGGAGAGCATGTATTCCGGGAGCTCCTTGCCAAGATCCTGCAGCAGAATTCGTCGAACTTCAGTGAGGCGCGATTTGGGAATGAAGACCCCTTCGACTTCAGGAGCCAGTTCAAGGGCAACTACCTCGTAGGGTGTTCCACCGGTTTTGGTGAGACACTCTCGGATTACATCACCCTGAGACTTTCGTGCCGGTGAGAGATTATCCTGCAGTGTGAGGGAGGTCTTGACATTTGTTCTCTGTATGGCTGCACTGAATCGCACCTGCTCCACATTTCCGGAGATCCTCATGACGATGGGGAGAAGGCGTTCAACCTTGGCATTCATGACCTCTCGCTCATAGGAAATATTGTAACTGCGGTAGAGTGGGGTTCCGGGTTTGAGCTCCGCGGGCATGATATTAGGGTAAATGATCCCCTCTTGAACTGTATTCGCACGAAATCCTGCCGTAGAACCGTCTGAAAGGAAGTAGGAAAACCCATCACCATTAGCCAGAGAAACCCCTTTAGACGGAGTGAGATGAATAGATTTTTCGCCTACAGACTTCACCTTTCCCACAAGAGGTCCCATGGACTTCGGAGTGTCTATGCCGGCTATCTCATCCCCGATACGACCGGCGTGGGTGAAGTCAGTGAAGCCCCTATTGAAGGAGGCTGAGAGGTCAGCAGTGAAGTCTTGGGAGCTGCGAGCAGGGGAGTAGCGACGGTATTCAGGGTGATGGTGGATGAAGTCGTTAAGAAGGTTGTCGTAGTGCTTTGTGACTGTGCGGACATAGCTGCGATCTTTGAGGCGACCTTCGATCTTGAACGAGCTCACTCCGGATTGGATCAGATCCGGGAGGACTTCTCCGCGATTCAGGTCTTTGAGAGAGAGGAGGTGCTTGTTCCGAACTAAAGTATTCCCTGCTCCATCTATGAGGTCATAGGGAAGTCTGCATATCTGTGCACAGCTGCCGCGATTGGCACTCCGAGAGACTTGACGAGAGGCTGAAGCATAACATCTGCCACTGTAAGAGACGCACAGCGCACCATGCACAAATGCTTCGAGTCGTATGTTCGGCACCTGCGCATGAATCTCTGCTATCTCTCCTTGGGTCAGCTCACGAGCAAGAACCAGCTGCTCTATACCTAAGGAAGAACGGAAACGTATCATTGAGATGTCTACGTTGTCCATCTGCGTGCTTGCGTGCAGCGGGATGGGAGGCATCTCATTGGAGAGGAGTGCGAGATCCTGAATGATCAAAGCATCTGCCCCTACATTGTATATTTGATGAGCAAGTCTAATAGCATCCTCAACCTCATTTTCATAGAGAATGGTATTCAGGGCAACGTACACCTTGCAGTGATAGGAGTGGGCAAAGGTAACCAGTGTGGCGATCTCCTCCAGACTGTTTCCGGCTTCGGCACGAGCCCCGAATCGTGGAGCACCTATATAGACGGCATCGGCACCGCAGAGGATGGCATCCTTGCCCCCCTCCAGATCTTTTGCCGGAGCCAATAGCTCCAGGATATGGTGGTCGATATGCGACATTTAATCCAGCTTAGTGCCGAAAGCCAGGTCACCGGCATCGCCAAGACCCGGCACAATGTAAGAGTGGTCGTCAATCTCCGGGTCTAGAGCAGCGACCCAAACCGTACAATCTTCGGGTAGTATCTTCTGTAGATAGTCTAGTGCACAGCGACTGGAGATAATAGATGCAATATGAATATGTGCGGGGGTTCCCTTAGTGAGGAGTGCCTTATATCCTAACTCCATGGAGCTTCCTGTGGCGAGCATGGGGTCTGTGATGATAAGTGTCTTGCCTTCGAGTGAAGGAGAGGCGATATACTCCACATGGACATCGAACTGTAGTCTGTCTTTATACTTACGGTAGGCGGAGACAAAGGCATTCTCAGAGCGATCCATATAATTGACAAATCCTTGATGGAAAGGGAGTCCGGCACGAAGTATGGTTGCCAAAACTATCTCATCAGTAAATAGCTGCTCCTTGGCAGTGCCTAGAGGTGTGGGGACATCGAAGCAATCGTAGCGTAGGGTCTTGCTGATCTCGTATGCCATGATCTCTCCCAGTCGTTCAAGATTGCGGCGGAAGCGTAGACGATCCTTCTGGATTTCGGTGTGACGAAGCTCGGCGACATAGACATTGAGGAGAGAGCACTCTTCGGATAGGTTGATTACTTGCATCTGTATAGAAAAAACTGTATAAGTGATTGGTTAGACTAACGGGCAGTTTCCGGGAGTGAATTGCCGTTAAGAAGAGAGGCATATCTTTCGGATCTTACAGTGATATCCTCGACATACTTGACAGTCTCTTTGCCCCTGAGGTAGCCATATTTGCAGACAGGGTCATTGTAATATTTGGCATTGCTTTTGAGGAGGACGAATTTCTGCACTGCACCTTCCCACACTTGGGGGTCGTAGCCATATTTCTGTGCCAGCCTGCAAGCATCTTGAATATGGCCTACTCCGGCATTGTAGGATGCAAGTGTGAAGAGATATCGTTCCTGATCGTTCTTGATATCCTTGAAGGCTTTGCCAAAGTTGATGAGGCAGTCCACAGCAACTCTCACAGAGACCTCCGGAAGTAAGAGTTCGTCACGGGAAGCACCAAAGGCACTTCCGGTAGCAGGCATGATGCCCATGAGACCCATGGCACCAGTCCAGGCAACCACTTCGGGCCTGAACCTTGACTCCTTGAATGCTATAGATGCCAACACCGTCCAAGACCATCCCAAACGCTCAGCTTCCTTTCGGAAAAGATCGTCATAAGGAGATATGGTGCCGGAGTGTGGTGAAGGGAGTGAAGGGCTACGGCGATGACGCCGGTAGAGGATCGAATAGGTGTCTCGGAGAGAGGCTTCGGGGGTATAGTGGGTGGTGAAGAAGGAGGTGAGGCTGTCGGCTAATTCTTGATTTCTGCGGTTAACAATCCATCCATATCGTATGGGTACGCTGACACGAGTCTTGACATCTATATTCCGGTTGAAGGAGGCATAGACTTTGGCAATGCGTTCGTCAGCGATGACGAGAAAGTTACTATCACGAGAGACACTGTCCAGCAAGTCTTCGACCCCCAGCGTATCCACGGGCACAATGTTGATTTCTTCCTCGCCACCCATCTCCAATGCCATCTGCTTAAGCCTTAGTTCCTCGACACCGGAGCGTACCACATGTACGCTGCGCCCCTTTAGCTCTAGTGCCGACCGGATGGGATCAGACTTGACTCTTTGTGCCAAAACCAGCGCTGCCGTATCTATCTGTGCGCAGAAGGTGAATATTTCAACGTTTTCTCGGGTGATAGGTGTCGAAGTAATGCATACATCAATCTGACCGGCAGCGACCCAACTCTTAAGGGTGTCGAGCGAATTGGTGATGTGTATACGGGTCTTCAGAGCGTGATGGCGGGCAAACTCCTCCACCTTGCGATACTCATAGCCCATATCCTCTCCACGATAGACGTAGAAAGCAGATGGAGAGGTGATAGTCCCCACCACCAGAGTGTCTGTCTGTACGATATCTGCCCACTCTCTGATCGAAGCTGACTCAGTCTGTCTGCCCGGCACACATGCACAGAAACACGCTATTAGGGTGATAGTAGGTAGTATAAACCTTAATCCTCGGGAGACAATGGAGAGTCCGGTACGCATCAGTCTAGGCTATTCTACGTAGAGAACCAATCCCTTGAGGTACTCTCCTTCGGGATGGTACATGCTGATAGGGTGATCCGCAGGTTGGGTTAAGATATGAAGGATGCGTACTTTACGCTGCGCAGCGATAGACGAGGTAAATACTGCCTGCCTGAATTGCTGAGGAGTAATAGCTTGAGAACAGGAAAAAGTGAAGAGGATACCCCCCGGAGTAATCTTCTTCAAAGCCTCTGTGTTGATCTTACGATACCCCTGAAGGGCATTGTTCACGACACTCCGATGCTTGGCAAAGGCGGGAGGATCCAAGACAATCAGATCAAACTTGCCTGTAGGCATCTCCTCCAAGTATTTGAAGGCATCTTCAGCAAGAGCAGAGTGCTTCCCAACCGTTTCAGCGTCAAAGTTCAGTGAAACATTGGTGCGGCAGAGTTCGATAGCCTTGGCAGAACTATCAATAGATACCACACTCTGCGCACCACCTCGCAGGGCATATAGCGAAAAACCACCAGTATAGCAGAAGACATTCAACACCTTCCTTTCGAGACTGTAGCGTTCCAGAAGTTTGCGGTTTTCTCTCTGATCTATGAAGAATCCTGTCTTCTGCCCCTTCAAGATATCCGGGACAAATCGAATGCCATACTCCATGCAGTCAGGTTCGTGCAGGCTACCACTGAGTACACCCTCCCTCTCATCCGTATCCGACTTGTAGGGAAGAGTGGTTTCCGATTTATAGTAGACACAAGTCAGGTCTGATCCATACAGTTCCATCAACGTGTCAGCCAGCAACTGCCGCACTCTATGGATCCCCACTGTATGCGCTTGCATGACAGCCGTATCCCCATAGATGTCAATGATCAATCCCGGAAGAAAATCACCCTCACCATGAACGAGCCTATAACTACCCCGTGGAACGCACAGCCCCAAAGCTCTACGAAGGAGCAACGCTCTCTCCAAACGTCTCTTCCAGTACTCTTCATCAATCTCTTCGTCGGGATCAAAGGTGAGGATCCTTACGGCTATGCTACCTATCTCATAGTATCCGCGAGCCACAAAGTCGCCTTGACTATCGCATACATTGACTACGGATCCCTCCTCCGGAACTTCTCTCATCTCCTGAAGAGCTCCCGAGAATATCCAAGGGTGTCTGCGATCCAGAAACCTCGTGTTACTCTTTTTTAGTCTTAGTTGGGGAAGCACCGACATCTTTACTCTTATTGTTATGGGTATTATTGGGTTGTCTTTTTTTCTTTGACTTACCGGGTTGGGTTAGGGGAGCAAAGTTATTTCTCAAGAGGGAGGGGTCAAACTGATGCTCCAGCACACCAAAGATACGAATCCCTGCCCATGCATCCAGTGCGGCATAGTGGATCTGCGTCTCTGTGAGCGTATCCTTTTCCCAGTCTGAGAGTCGCTGACCTTTGGAGATCCGTTTGCCGAAAAGCACTGCATATATCTTGGATAGTGAGCTCACTTCAATACCTTCTCTTTCTGTGAGGTCATTCAGCTCCAAGATACCGGCGGGTTTCCATTTCATGTCGGTCAGTAAGGCTCGTGCATCATCCGATATCCCCACACCCGTCTTGACGATGGCAGGGGACTCGATGATCTTGCGGAAGGGGCGAAGGGGCATCTTTTTCCCAAACTTCGAGAGGCGTACCACTACGGACTCCTCCATAGAGGAAAGTTGGAGTGTGGCGACTTTATGTACCACACCCTTCTCAAAGCTAGGCTTCGTCTCAGTGTCCAGCCCCAATACCGGATACCCTGAGAGTCTTTCTGCCACAGTCGCAATCTCCTCTCGGGAGGTTTGGTCATCAATCAGCGTCACAGGTACTTCAAGTGACTCGATATCGAGCTCGTTGAGCTCTTCTTTCGTTATGTTAGACGGGATAGGTAGTTTTACAGGTAAAGTATTATCATTCATCTTCCTGCCACTCTTGATCCCCCTCTGTGATTAATTCATGAAGTCTATTCATTACTTTAAGCAATTTAGAACCCCATTCGTATCTGAAAGTCTCCTTAGCCTCAGCCAGCGCCTCCATCATATTTTCTTCCACCCCCAGCTTATAGATCCATACCGTATCTGCCAACACCTGATAGACATCTGACAGGGACTCGGAGATACTTACGGAGACGGGTACTTCTGAGTATCGCATCTCCCGCAAGTCTGCATCAAGGAAGATATCGTTTCCCCCAAAGTATTGCTCTAGCGCAGTACGAATACTCTCATATTGATCTTCCGTAACTCTATGCTCCAGAGTGATGAAGGGGCTGGATTCGGTGGTGGGAAGCTCCAGACTCCTAACGTACATATACGAGCAGATAGTAAGCAACTTATCCCTCCCTATCGCCAAACCCTCATGCGATGCAATACTCTCGAGCGTAGAGCAGTATTGCGCTGCAGAGACTATAAAGTCCACTGACTCTTGGACATATACCATGGAGGGTGATTCTCTGTTCATTGATTAAGGGTAAATGGTCTGGACATTCAGATTTTGCCTTTACAAAGTAAGCAAAAAAACAGGGCATCATTCAGAAGTGATTCACTCGCCATGAAGTTTATCAAAGAACATCTCTCATCGTCGGCAGACAAGTTTTTGGTACGGCAACCGAACTGCAAAGTATAAGTGAGCCAATATAGTGCGAAGGGTACCGAAATGCTTCTTCATAATCCTGAATCTCTCGACGAGGGAGCGTTTTCGATTGCGAGTCGTCATTCCCTCAGATAGATAGTGGGTGACAGTTCGGTGGAGATTGTGGTTGAGTTGAGATTTATCGAGGATCTTGAGGCTCCAGTCAAAGTCTGATGAGAATCGATATTGCAGATCATATTCGGGACAGATATCTCTGCGGGCATAAAAGGATTGATGGCAGACCAGCATACCGTGGAGGAAATCTCGCTTCAGAAGTTGCTCCGGAGCTCTCAAGCGCCTGTGTCTCAAGAAGTTTCCTGAAAGATCATATAGGTCAGTCTCTCCATATATTATGTCGGGGATATAGCTCTCTGTCACACTTGCCATGGCATGGGAGACGGTATCTTTGGACGCAAATCTATCCCCGGCATTCAGAAAGCACACATACTCTCCGGTAGCTCTGGCGAGACCTTTGTTCATGGCATCGTAAAGGCTTCGATCAGGCTCACTGACAATCACATCGATAGCGTCTCGATACTTATGTAATACATCTGCTGTCCCGTCGGTTGATAACCCGTCTATAATAAGGTATTCAAGATCCGAATAATCTTGTTCTAGGACAGATTCAATAGTAATTGGTAGAGTATCTCCGGGATTGTAGCATACCGTAATGACCGAAAACTTTGGGGTTGTCTGCTTCATATAGGCTTTCATAATTAGCTCTAAAGTAGAGCTCTACTATTTGTATACCTGCAAAGGTAGGGAATTGAACCGTCAGTAGTGCCATTCCCCTCCGTGCAGTATCTCAACAATTGTACTTTCTAACTCCCTCCTGTGTCCGCAAAATCAATTGAAAAACCGTACCACTTCAATCTCTCCTTAATTAATTGATTATTAGCTCCTTAATGATTGAGGAAAATTACCCCGCCTTTTTGTCGAAAAAATGGCGGGGTAATTCAAAAAAAACGTCCGACTAATTTTTGGATTACCCCGCCTTTTGTTTTTCATGCCCAATATTTTTGGAAGAAGACGACTTGTCTTCTTTTCAGCAGAATATCTTTCATCCCCCTTCAGTTGCTCATCACCTCAATTGGCGAGTTAGTCGAAATCTCCTCTGCAGACAGCGAGGTGTACTGCCCAATCCAGCCCCCGAAAGTTTGTATCTTTGCTTGAGTTTCCATCAGATAGATTATACCAGATGAAGCATTTTGCCATTATTTTGACCCTTGTGCTCCTTTGGGGCATATTCCCTTCCACCTATATTCACGCTCAGGGACATGCCCGGGGTGCATTTCTTGAGAGTCCTGACTATGTGATACCCTCCCTGAATACGAATACCAAGAAGGATTTGATCGACATCTATGAAGCTGCTCAGAAAGAGGGCAAAGCTCCACAGAGTGTGACAAATCTCTTTGGGGGATCATCTGTAGTGACTTCGCTCAGCGATACAGCTATAGCTATACAGTTGGATGATGCCACCTCGGTGCAGATCAAGCTCCTCCCGATGATCAATAATTCATTCTTGATTTGCATGGTGTCCACTTCGCTAGTAACTCCGAAGCAGTCTGTGGTACGATTTTTCGGACAGGATTGGAAGGATATTGACGGCACAGGTCTCTTTTCACTCCCTCCTACCGAAGCTTTTCTCGTCTCTCCCGACGATATTCATCAGACTCGAGTCAAGACTCTGTTGGCTGAGCGGGGAGTGCTGACCCATGAAGTGATTTGCGATCCTCATAATCCGGAAATCCGGGTGCGCCTTACGATATTCGATGATAGCGTCGCTCAAGTCTCTTTTGCGGAACTGAGCAAACTATTTAAAGAAGATGGTATCACGATGCGATGGGATGGCGCTAAGTTTGTCCCGGTAAAATGACATGAAATAATTAGGTAAAGAATTTATCCTTAGACTTGCTCTATGAACGAAGATCAAGCCAGACAACGTAAAGCTCTCCTCATCGTGGGTGCCATAGTCTTGGCACTCCTGATAGGTGGGGGAATCTACTATATCATCCATCAGCAACGTACCATAAGTGAGATCCGTGAGGCAGGTGCTTTGGATAAGGAGATGTTGGAGCAGGAGTTCAACGAACTTTCACTTCAATATGAGGGTTACAAGTTCAATATCAGTAATGACTCACTTATCGCCAAGCTCTCTACTGAGCAGGCAAAGGTGCGCAGTCTCATGGAGGAGCTTAAGACCGTTAAGTCTACTAATGCTCGTAGGATATCAGAGCTCCGGAGGGAGCTGGAGACCCTTCGCAAGATCATGCGCAGCTATGTCGTACAGATAGACTCTCTCAATGCCGCGAACCAACAGCTTAGGACAGAGAATAAGGCTCAGAAGGAGCAGATCTCTCGTGTGAATCAACAGAAGAGTCAACTGGAGCAGGAGCGTAGTGCACTCTCTAAGAAGGTCGAACTCGCCCAAAAGCTCTCCGTCTCAGGTATCTCTGTGCGGGGGCTAAACTCCCGTGGTCGTACCACCAAGCGTATTCAGAACATGAAGCAGCTGGAGATCACCTTCTCTCTGGATCGTAATATCACTGCCGAACCGGGTATGAAGGAGATCTATCTCAGGCTTTATAAGCCTGATGATACCCTTCTCACAAAGCCGGGAAGTGGCACATTTACCTTCGAGGGCGGTGACGTTCCCTACTCAATCTCTAGAGAGGTGGAGTATCAGGGAGAACTCGTGGCAGTGACTCTCTACTGGAATGTGGACGAATACCTGCCCGAAGGCAGCTATCGCCTAGAAATCTTTGCGGATGGGTATCTGATTGGACGTGCGGCATTTTCGTTATAAAACAAAGACTATTCTGTTATGAAAGGAGAACTCAAAGCGAAGTTTGATCACTTCAATTTCAATGTATTGGACCTGGAAAGAAGCCTGGAATTCTATCGCAAATCTCTCGGACTGAAGGAGGTTCGCCGCAAAGAAGCTGAGGATGGTTCGTACATTCTGGTATATCTTGGTGATGAGTACACCGAATTTACCCTAGAGCTGACCTGGCTCAGAGATCGCAAGGAACCCTACAACCTAGGAGATCTGGAGTACCATCTCTGCATGAGAGTCCCCGGAGATTATGATGAATGGAGGGAGTATCATAGAGAGATGGGCTGCATCTGCTTCGAGAATAAGGAGATGGGGCTATACTTCATCAGTGATCCGGATGGATATTGGATAGAGATCTTGCCACTCAAAAAGGATCAGAAGTAATATTATCACACTTCATTGCATTATGAAAAGATACCTGCCCAAACTGCTATGTGCAATTGGGGGATTTTTCTGTGCCGTTTCTATAACGGCTCAAAGTCCGTCGAAGCTCCACTTTGAATATGCTGATGCTCCGGAGGGCTCTTTCATTCCTTTGGGAAGCGACCTGCCTAATAACCCGGGAACATATTTGGACTATCTGCAAATAGCGCCTTTTGAGAATGGAGAGGCGGTTGCTGAACTGCATCATAACCGTCCTGCATGGATTTCGATCCTGGGAAGTGCTCAGATAGGTAGGTTGCATTTTGTGATTGAGCCGGGAGATTCTTTGCATTTTGCTCTCCGAAATAACCCTGAAGGGGGGGTGTTTCTCTCCATCACCGGGGATCATGCCGAACTTATCAGTGAGATACTTAGGAGAGAACTCTTAGATCCGCAAGCTTATAGGGTGCCTAATGTCCTCAAGAAGGAAACTTCCTACAGTGATGCCGGGGCTATCTTGAGGGAATACTTCGACCAAATCTCTGCAAGTGTGGACTCTCTGACCCGGGGAGTAGGGGATGAGTATCGTAAAACCTTGGCAGCTGAGCAGGAACAGGTAGCACTTATGGCCCTCATACTGCGCCTTCCCTCCTCCAATCCTATGGCAAAAAGGCTTCTGAATGATGCTTTTGAGCGATGGAATCCCTTCCTTCCTAAGTATCAAAATACCCGGTATGGCTTCCTCAATAGGGAGATCTTTTTGGCAGATGAAGAGCGTAGGGAGCAGAAAAAGGGGCAGCTGACAGACGGAAAAAACCTCCAAATGTGGCCCACGGAGTTGTCCTATCGTAACCTTCTCTCGCCCAAAGATCAGGAACACCTCTATGCCACAGAGCTTTCGAAGGCGTATTATATGGACGAAAAGTGGGATCGTGATCGACACAAAACCCGTTTGAGATTCTTTTCGACCCTCTTCCCGGAGTCCGAATATTACACTTATCTGGACAAACTACTGACGGATCGCCGCGATGCCGACAACTCTTTCATCTTTGGAGAGTACTTCCCGTCCGTGGGACAGTTCCACTATATCGAAAGATACCCCTCAGCAGATCTCAAAGAGGTGGTTCGCAAAGAGTTTTCAGGAACTCCCGTGCTGGTAGATGTCTGGGCAACCTATTGCGGACCGTGCAAGGCCGAGTTCCCCTACGAGCCTGCTCTGCACCAATGGTTAGCCTCCAAGGGGATAGAGCTGCTGCATGTTTCTGTCGATAAGGGGATCAATTCCGGCAAGTGGTTCGCAGATATTCAGCGCTATGGGCTCGGTGGTTACCATTACATGCTCACTTTTAAGGGCTACGACAGGCTTTCCAAGCAGCTTAGCTCTTACCTCACCACTCCTCGCTACATCTTGTTCAATGAAAAAGGGGAGATTGTCGATGACAAACTCCCCCGACCTTCTGAGAAGGACAATGCATTATTCAACAGGATTCAAGAACTTATAGACCTCGGAGAACTCCCCTCTACCGAATCAAAAGAGCAGTGAATCTCCGGGTCCCTCCGGCATCTTTAGCTCCACTCCGGCACGCTTACATAGCTCACGGAGGGGAGCTTTTTCTGTAATGACGCCGTTGATATGCATGGGTATGACGAACTTTGTGGGTACATGGTCCAAGAATTCAGCCAGTCCCAGCAGGTAATCTCGCCCCAACCTCAGATCCGTGGGAAAGAAGAGTAGGTCCACCGTGACGCCATCCTCGCTGATCCTATGCAATTCTGTTCTCCACTTCCGAGTGGCATCCTCCAGATACTCCTCATCTGCCTCCTCGTTCCAGTGCCAATAGTTGAGGTCACCTGCGAAGAATATCGTAGCCTCCGCAGCCTTTCGCCCGGGCACCTTAATTAAGAATGAGCCACCCTCATCTGTGGATCCATACGTTTTTACATCCAAAGGTTGCATGATATGCTCCCCTGTTGCCATGAATTTTACTCGTTCTACGTACTTCCCGGGTACATGAGGATGCACCTCCTCGTGCATCAAGTAGGAGACTGAACGCCCTTCAAAGAGCTCAAAAAGTCCGGGATTGTAGTGATCTCCGTGCGAATGGCTGCAGAAAATAAATATGGGATCCGACTCTCTAGTTGCAAGATTTTCTACCTGCTCGGCACCCGGTACCCCATACCAATCGAAAAGGAGGTAGGCACTACCGGTATCGATCCAGAATGAACTGTGATGGAGGAAGGTGACTTTCATGTAGAAAGAGGTTATGACTACAATGATTTTCCGAGGAGAGACATGAATTCCTCCCTGGTTTTCTGCTCCTGGAATGCTCCCGTGAAGTCACTGGTGGTGGTGATTCCGTTCTGTTTTTGCACCCCACGTATCTGCATGCACATATGGTGCGCTTCGATCACCACCATCACCCCCAGAGGATTCAGTGTCTCCTGGATGCACTCCTTAATCTGAGTGGTCAATCGCTCCTGCACTTGAAGTCTGCGAGCGAAGATATCCACCACACGAGGGAGTTTGGAGAGACCGGTAATAAACTTATTGGGGATATATGCGATGTGGGCTTTGCCATAGAAAGGGAGCATATGATGCTCGCAGAGAGAGTAGAAGTCTATATCCTTGACGATCACCATCTGTTTGTAATCCTCCCTGAATTTGGCTGAGAGAAGCACCTTAGCCGGATCTTGACAGTATCCTTGGGTCATGAATCGAAAAGCCTTGGCTACCCTCTCGGGGGTTTTCAACAGACCTTCGCGATTGGGATCTTCACCCAAGAGACCCAGGATCTCTCTATAGTTATTTGCGAGCTTATCGACTAGTTGCAGCTCCTCTTTTTCATCAAGGGCTTCTGTATAGTATGCGTCCTGCATCCTTAATTATAAATCAAGCGTGAGTATAAAAATTTAATTTGAGTATCGAGGTTTATCGTGGCACAAAAATTTGATCACGGACCACGTACATCTCCCTTCTAAACTCCGGAAGAGCAGCCTTCAGCTTTGAGAGCGCTTGTTGAGCCTCCAAGCTGTTTGGGAAGTTACCCACTCTAAGCTTCCAGAAGGGAGCTTCATAGTTTACATAAGTATCCAGTTCAGGTATAGCCTCTTTCACTTTAGCTTCTCGTGAAGTGGCTATAGCACGACTATTAGGTCTATTCCCACTATAGACCTGCACGCGGTACCCCCGCATCTTCATAACAGCATCGTCACCTACGGTAAAGCCCGGCATAGATGATCTGCGGCTGACCAATGCACGAATGCAGTCCGGCTGAAATATCTTAATAGTCCCCTTGCCGGGTTCCGAACGCGTGAGGTAGTCCAGAATGCTCTGATCTGTTGACTGAGCAGAAGTGATAGTAAGGGTTGAGAATGATAGGGCGAAAGCCACAATCAGGGGGCGAATCGAGGAGGGATGATTAGGCCTTGACATATACATAATCTGTCTGAGTTTCATGAGATAAAGCTCTTGTTTTGGCACAAAGATACCACAAATGGCACACAGCATACGGTAATACACTGAAAGGTACACACCTTCTACAAAATTGATGGGAGAGTTTCATGGCTTTCAAAGTCTATGTTTAAATGCAAGACTGCTCTGAAATTTTACCCCGAAAGTCGATTTAGGACGCAGATCTATTATCTTTGTCTACAGATAGTTCCATTTTTTATTTATGAAGAGACTACTCCCGGAATGGTGTGATCAGGATGGAATCCTCTTAGCATGGTCCACATCGAGTATGGATTGGGCGGAGGATCTGGAGGAGGTGGAGAGGTGCTACACTCAGATTATTCGAGCGATATTAGAGTTTGAGCCGGTCTACCTACTGGCTCCGGATGCTGAACTTATCCGTGAGAGGGTAGGAGAGGGCTATCCCCATGCATTAATCGTCATAGACGACATCCCTCTCAATGACACATGGGCAAGGGATTTCGGTCCTCTCAGTCTCTCTGCAGGTTCCGATAGAGCAGTAATTGACTTTAGGTTTAACGCTTGGGGCATGAAGTTTGCTTCCAACATGGACAATCTAGCAGTCCGCAGTATGTTTGATAAGGGACTGTTTGAGGGTTCTGTCAAGTATCTGAATGCCCAGGACTTCACCTTTGAGGGGGGGGCTATAGAGACAGATGGCAGGGGAGTGGCTATGACTACCCGTTCGGTTCTTGCCGAAGCTAATAGGAACCCCTCCATGAATTTGACTGAGCAGAAGGCTCATTTAAAAAATATCCTGGGACTGCAGCATCTCTATATCCTGGATACCGATCCTCTTCCGGGCGATGATACAGATGGACATATCGATACTCTTGCACGATTTTGTGACCCCCATACAATAGTATATAGCTATACGGAGGATATGGATGATCCTCGCTATCCCGTGGTGAAAGCACTGAAGGCAGGAGTAATTGCGATGAAGGATGTGGAGGATCATCCCTACGACTGTGTCCCCATCCCCCTTCCTGACATACTATTGGATGATGAAGGGAATGCCATGCCTGCTACCTATGCCAACTTCCTGATCCTGAATGGAGCTGTACTACTCCCTGTATATGGCGTAGACCGGGACGAAGAAGCTATACAAATAATCAAAGGAATTTTCCCTGAGAGAGAAGTTTGCACAGTAAACTGCCTGCCTCTGATTCGTCAGCATGGCTCTTTGCATTGCATTAGCATGCAGATCCCTAGGGGTTTTCTCTCCCTATAATAAGTGAATACTACCCTCCAATGAAGATAGGACTTATCCAACAACACAATACAGCCAATAGAGAAGAAAATAAAAGCAGGCTCAGCGACTCTATACGCCAATGTGCGCATGAGGGGGCTGAGCTTGTCGTACTTCAAGAGCTCCACAATGGTCTCTACTTCTGTCAGACCGAGGATGTAGAGATATTTGACCAAGCGGAATCGATCCCCGGACCCTCTACCGACTTTTTTGCTCAGGTCGCTCGTGAATCCGGGGTCGTGTTGGTGCTCTCTCTCTTTGAGAAGCGTGCTACAGGACTTTATCACAATACTGCCGTTGTACTGGAGAGAGATGGGAGTATTGCCGGCACGTATCGCAAGATGCATATCCCTGATGATCCTGCATACTATGAGAAGTTTTACTTCACTCCTGGAGATCTTGGATTTCATCCGATAGATACGAGTGTAGGGAGGCTGGGACTTCTTGTTTGTTGGGATCAATGGTATCCTGAAGCTGCGAGGTTGATGGCATTGGCAGGGGCTGATATTTTAATTTATCCCACTGCAATTGGATATGAGGGAAGTGATACGCCTGAGGAACAAGGGCGTCAGCGTGAGGCATGGGTTACTGTCCAGCGAGGGCATGCCGTGGCTAATGGGCTCCCGGTAGTAGCTGTCAATAGAGTGGGATATGAAGAGGATCCTTCAGGAGTAACCGGGGGAATAACCTTCTGGGGAAGTTCCTTTGTGGCAGGTCCGCAGGGGGAGATCATTACCCAACTGCCTATAGATAGGGAAGAGGTCCAAGTGGTGGAGGTTGATCTCAAGAGGAGTGAGACGGTACGTAGGTGGTGGCCCTTCCTCAGGGACCGCAGGATAGATGCCTACCATGACCTGACCAAGAGATTTAGAGACTAGAATAAAATTTCATACTAACTATATACGAGAGAGATGCTAGACTTACTTAGACGAGATCCTTGGCTTAAACCTTATGAGCCTCAGATACAAGCGAGATACATGTATGCGAAGGATAAGCTCATTGAGCTGACGGATGGTTCGGGAAAGCTGTCTGACTTCGCTTCGGGTTACCTATATTTCGGACTCCACAAAGGATCCGAAGGGTGGACTCTGCGCGAGTGGGCCCCCAATGCCACGGCAATCTACCTGTTATGTGACAGCAATGGCTGGCAAAAGAGCGAGGATTATCGTCTCCAACCCCTAGCGCATGGGGAGTGGGAAGTGGGCTTGCCCTCTGAGGCATTGGAGCATGGTGCCCACTACAAACTCCTCATGGAGTGGCAAGGTGGTAGCAGTGAGCGTATTCCGGCATGGGCTCAGTATGTGGTACAGGATCCCGAGACACATCTCTTCTCGGCTGTCGTGTGGGATCCGGCTGTTCCCTATGAGATGAAGTATGCGGCACCGTCGCTGAAGGATCGTCCACTCTTGATCTATGAATGCCACATTGGTATGGCTACAGAGGAGGAGAAAGTAGGTACCTATAGGGAGTTCAAGGATAACATCTTGCCAAAAATCGTGGAGAAAGGGTACAATGCCATACAGATCATGGCAATCATGGAACATCCATACTATGGATCTTTTGGTTATCAAGTCTCTTCCTTTTTTGCTCCATCCTCACGTTTCGGTACTCCTGATGAGCTGAAAGAGCTGATAGATGAGGCACATAAGTTGGGATTACTAGTGATCATGGATCTGGTTCACTCGCATGCTGTTCGCAACGAAGTGGAGGGATTGGCACGATACGATGGTACCTATTCTCAATTTTTCCACACTTCCGGGAGGATGCTACACCCAGCGTGGAATTCTATGTGCTTCAACTATGGGAAGAACGAGGTACTTCATTTTCTTCTCTCGAACTGCAAGTATTGGTTAGAGGACTTCAATTTTGATGGATATCGCTTCGATGGTGTGACATCCATGCTCTACTATTCTCACGGTTTGGGGCAATCCTTCTGCACATACCACGACTACTACGATGGGTCTCAGGATGGGGATGCTGTCGCGTACTTGACCCTCGCCAATCAATTGGTGCACGAGGTCAAGGAGAATGCTATCACCATCGCTGAGGATGTGAGTGGCATGCCGGGTCTCGCGGTACCCTTCTCGGCAGGAGGATACGGCTTTGACTATAGATTGGCTATGAACCTTCCGGACTTTTGGATACGTATGATAGAGGAGAATCCGGACGAGCAGTGGAAGCCGGGTACTATCTGGTGGGAGTGTACCAATAGGCGTTCGGACGAGAAGACTATCAGCTATACCGAAAGTCACGACCAGGCTCTTGTGGGAGACAAGACAGTCATCTTCCGTCTCATAGATCAGGAGATGTACTGGCATATGGACAAGGCGGATAAAAATATGGCTGTAGAGCGTGGAATATCTCTCCACAAAATGATCAGGCTGGTGACTCTGACGACCATGAACGGAGGGTATCTCAACTTTATGGGCAATGAGTTCGGGCATCCTGAGTGGGTAGATTTTCCTAGAGAGGGCAACGGTTGGAGCTATAAGTATGCACGTCGTCAGTGGAGCTTGGCGGAAAATGGTTTTCTAAAGTACAGTCAGCTGGAGAAGTTCGACAACGATATGCTCACGTTGGTCAAGTCTAAGGAGGCATTTCATGAGCTTCCTTTGGAGCAATATTGGGATCAATCCGAGGATCAAGTTCTGGCTTATGGACGAGAAGATCTCCTCTTTGTGTACAATTTCCACCCCACCATCTCACACAGTGACTACAAGATTCTGGTTCCTCTGGGAGAATATGAGGTGATAATGGATAGCGACAGTGCAGAGTATGGCGGCTATGATCGCAATGATCACGACATTCATCACTTCACCCTCACGGAGGATCATTCCGCTATAGAGGGCAAAGGATGGATTCAGCTCTACCTTCCGGCACGAACTTGTATGGTATTACGAAGAATAAACACTAACAAAAATGCACATTAAGTATGGCAATCAAACTATATCCCTTGAAGTTTAATCTCCGGTTGCACGACAAAATCTGGGGAGGAGAACGCATTTTTCAGTACAAAAATATCGCTAAAACGTCCGACGAGCTAGGCGAAAGCTGGGAAATATCTCCCATGAATGGAAATGTCTCAGTGGTTTCCAATGGTGAATATGCCGGCACTAATCTCAATGATCTGGTGGCTCAGGATCCGGTATCTTTCCTTGGAAAGCATGTAGTAGAGAGGTTTGGAAGCGAATTTCCCCTCCTTATCAAGATGATTGATGCCAACGAAAATCTAAGCGTCCAGGTGCATCCGGGCGATGAATTTGCGCTCAAACACCACGACTCTAAGGGTAAAACGGAGATGTGGTACGTATTAGATGCCACGGAAGATGCGGTGATATATGTAGGATGGAAGAGGGATGTGAATCCTGATGAGCTCCATAAGATCATTGATTCAGGTGAACTCATTGACTATATCCATGAATATCATGTGGCTCCGGGCGATACTTTCTTCATCCCTGCAGGCACCGTTCATGCGATTGGGAAGGGGTGTCTCGTCATGGAGATCCAGGAAGCCAGCGACATTACTTACCGACTCTACGACTACAAACGCAAGGATAGTCAGGGCAGAGAGCGTGAGCTTCATGTCGAAGAGTCTGCCAAAGTGCTCAATTATGCTGCAACCGGCTCCGAAAATGTCCGCTATGATCGTGAGAGTAAGGAGCCTGGAAAGGAATTAGTCAGCTGTCCCTACTTCAAGACCTCACTCCTACAGTTTTCTTCTCAGGAAGTATTGTCACTAGCCGAGCGTGATTCCTTCACTGTACTCTTCTGTGTCGAAGGTGATTGCAGGGTTGTTACGGGAGTAGAAACCGTTCAACTCTCTAAAGGAGAAAGCCTCCTGTTACCTGCAAAGCTCAGTGATTGCACAATAGAACCTCTCGAAACCCACACAAAGCTCATTGAGAGTTACGTTCCTCGTCAGGCATGATTGATGAGAAGCTTCTACACTTTGTGCAGGAGCATGCAGATGAGGATCCATTAAGGCTCGCATTGGAGGGAGACAAATACCCCGGGGTAGATGTCTCCCTCGCTTCTCGTGCCATAGCTGCACGGCACAAACTTCGTCTCAAAGTCCCCACATGGTACGCCTGTCCGCAGGTCTTTGTAGAGGATCGTGTTGCTGTCGAGCAGAGTTCCTCCGAGATAGCTGCACGATTCAAGGTCCGTTTGCTCCCTGACGATGTGTCTGTAGGGATCGATCTCACCGGCGGATTGGGTGTTGACTCCTACTTCTTGGCGCAGAAGATGTCCGAATGGCACTATTTAGATGCTGATCCGCGGAGAGTCATGTTGGCTACACACAACTTCCAAGCCCTGGGAGCAGAGCATATACATACCCATTCAGGTAAGGCGGAGACCGAGGGAGTAGAGTTGATGCGAGAACTAAGACCTCAACTCATCTACCTGGATCCCGATAGGAGACCGGGTGGGGGATCCCGCAAGTTTCACCTTTCAGACAGCACCCCCGACATCCTCAGCCTGATTCCCTGCATCTTTGAGCTTTCGACGCACGCAGTCATTCTAGTCAAGCTCTCCCCACTTATAGATATTACCTACCTCAAATCCCTGGACTTTCCGCTTCCCTTCGACACATACATCCTATCCGTGGGACGTGAAGCCAAGGAGGTTCTGATAAGATTCTCGACTCAGGCAGCGGGTAGCACCTATGCTATCGAGATAGGACCGGAGAAAATTCTCTGCGAAAAAGCTGCAATCCTACCCACCTCGGTCCCGGTAAGTGATAAGGTGGGTAACTATATGTATGATCTATACCCTTCTTTTGCTAAGGTCGGCATAGACTATTTCCCCCAATTTGCCGATCATCTCATAAAGCCTGACCGCAATACCCACCTCTACTTCTCGGACGAATTAATTAATAACTTTCCCGGCCGTGCATTTAAGGTCCTGGAGTTCGGTAAATGGTCAGGGCAGATCGCTAAAAAGTTTTCCGGCACCACTCTTCATTTGGTCACTAAGAATCTAAAAACTTCCACCGATAATTTCCGTTCCAGACTCAAGATCAAAGAGGGGGGAGAGCTCTTTCTCTTTATCTATGCTGCCATCGGTCGAAAGAGCTGTTACGTCCTCGCTAAGGCAATCTGACCTTCCTTACTTCTATTTCATCATTCGAATCTTAAGACTTTCACAGGCTTAATCTCCGAAATCACCAGTGTGGGGATATACATGATCACGTAAAGAACCACGAAGGTCAGTAGGTTAGCCCCTAAGAGACTACCTATCTCCATCCTCACGGGTACTGCATCCATATAGTATTGGGTCGGATCGAGCTTGATCCATTTGCCATACTTCTGGAGCAGACCCAGCCCTATGGCGATGACATTCCCCCAGATCAATCCCCGTGCTATCACACTGATGGAGAGATTCCTGAAGCTCCTTCGCAGATCACCGTTCCTCATCCCCAAAGCCTTAAGGATCGCTATCGTATGCGTCTTCTGGAGGATCACCACGATAATGCCGGTAGTCATGATCATTGCTGCGATACAGATCGCAAGGATGAGGATCAGCTGAACGTTGGTATCCAGGAGATCTACCCACCCAAACATCACCGGAGACATATCCTGTGCCGTATACATGGTGTAGGAGGTACCACTCTTGGAGTCTTCGTACAGTACCGGATACAGTAGATCATATGCTCTTTCCGTTTGGTCATATTCCGGAAGCCTCACCTCTATGCCTCCATAATCGTTTGCTCCCCAGTCGTTGACAGTCTGAAGAGTCTGCAGGTCTGTCAATGCATAGGCATCATCATAGTCTTTATAGCCCGTACTGAAAGTCCCTGAGAGCACAAATTTGCGTACTCTGACCCTGCCTTCCGAAAAGAAGTAACCGGTGATCGACTCTCCGGGACTCAGTCCCAATGTCTCGGCACTCTTATCAGAGAGGAGGAGTTCGGGGGCTGATCCCTCCCCATCCTTTTCCATTGTCGGCAGAGAACCCTTGGTGAGATAAGCAGAGTAGAAGTGCCGATCATAGTCTGTACCCACACCATGAGCCAGTGCCCCCACATATGCCGAGTCACTCTTCAGCAGTACCATCTGATCCACGTAGGGAGTGAGGAGGGCACCCGGCATCTCCTTAGAGAGAGCTTCGCAGAGCTTCTCCATCAATTCATCGGATACAGTCAGCGGATGTGAATACTGTCCGTACGCATTGTCCGGATGGAAGATCCTCAAGTTACCGGTAAAGCCATTAATCTTCTCCCTGATCTCATACTTGAACCCGGATACGATAAAAAGAGAGAGGAGGATGAAGGCAAAGCCCACACCCACCCCCAGAGCTGCGATACGGACCGTAGTGACCCGTACGCGCTTGCCATTCGGTCTGTCTACGTAGAGTAATCTACGTGACAGGAGCCGATGTATGTCTGCCATAGGAAGTCCGCCTTATAGCCACTGTTGCATGAAGGTATCCATCTCACTCTCCTTCTCCTCCAGACGCTTGAGGAGTTCCATCTGAGCTCGAGCCCGTATCAGATTGTGCTTGGGCTTGCTTGTCTTATAGTAGGTATCCCCATTGAGATAGTCCGTCAAGAACCTCACGGTCTGCATATAGGTCAGGAGCCTTCCTCCATAGGGTAGGAGTTTGATCTCCTCAGGAGTCAGGAAGGATTGTGCCGTCTCCATATAGCCCTTGGTATAAGCCTTGAAGATCTCCATATCCACCCCAACCTTGGAGAGATCCTCCTCATCCTCTTTGCCGGTATTTGTACCTGTACGGATAAAGTCTCCTATGTCTGAGAGTACATAGCCCGGCATCACTGTATCCAAATCCACCACCGTAATCACATGATCATCGGTCTTGTCGAAGAGGATATTATTCACCTTAGTATCACAGTGATTGGTACGTTTGGGCAGTTTGCCCTCCTTATGCATCTCTTCCTGGATGACCATAAGAGGGGCGCGCTCACGAATCTCTGCGATCAGATCCTTTACTTCTTCTGCCCTTCCGGCTTTATCCTCCCGGATGGCTTGCTCCAGATCCTCAAGGCGGTACTCCATGTTATGGAAATTGGGAATAGTCTCCACCAAAGCATCCTCAGGGAGGTCTGCCAGCATGCTCTGAAATTCACCAAAAGCCTTCCCTGCAGTATACGCCAACTCCGGCGTCAGGGTGTCATAGCTAACGCTGTTGGGGATATAGTACGCTACTCTCCAATAATCCTTGGAGTCAAAGTAGTACTTGCGTCCATCACTGGCATGTAGGAATGTCAGGGTCTTCCGTTCGATATTCTCTTCACCTTTTTCTTTTAGTTTACGGGCAATGTGGGTCGTGACACGGAAGATATTATTCTGCAGAGTTTCCACATCTTTGAATATCTCGGTATTGATACGCTGGAGGACATACTTGAGTTCCTGCTGTCCATCTCTGGTCTCGATGGTTACTCCCAAAGTATCATTGATATGTCCGTTGCCGATGGGCTGTACATCAATGATCTTTTCCTTAATGGGGAATTTGCTGAGTACATTCAGATAAATCTTCAAGGGTTCGCTCATGAGCTTATATTGTATTAGAGAGTTAATTATTTAGCGGTCTAAAGATACCCAAAAGCAACCCTACTTGCAATAGATTTCACTCATCCAAGTCAATAAGAGACACATCATCGCGATACTCTCTCCAAAACCGGCTTCAGAAGCGGGATTTGTGCAACTCGAATATTGCCCTAAAATTACCCCGCCTTTTTCTCAAAAAAGTGTCCGACTAATTTTTAGATTACCCCGCCTTTTGTCAGAGAAAAAGGCGGGGTAATTTTTTGGACCCTTATTTTCCCATTTTTTCTCAGAGTGAGGAAGAGTTCAGAGAGGTATCATTTACCCGTTTGAAGGTTCGCTGTCCGGGGGTAAGGATAGGGGTATATCCTTGGAAATAGCTAAGTTTGTAGCCTGACAGGCGATGCTCTTATTGCCCTAAATGAATCAACCATTTTCAACGTAAAGCATGACAAATAATCTGAGTGCGAAGTATAATCCCTCTGATGTGGAGGATAAGTGGTATAAATATTGGATGGATCACAAATTCTTTGCTTCCCATCCGGATGAGCGTGAACCCTATACCATAGTGATGCCTCCTCCCAATGTGACGGGTATACTGCACATGGGACATATGATGAATAATACGCTGCAGGATGTGCTCGTTCGTCGTGCTCGCATGGTCGGTAAGAATGCCTGCTGGGTGCCCGGTACGGACCATGCCTCCATTGCTACGGAAGCTAAGGTGGTGAACCGGTTGGCAAGTCAGGGTATCAAGAAGAGTGACCTCTCTCGGGAGGAGTTTCTGGAGCATGTATGGGACTGGACGCATGAGCATGGAGGGATCATCATGGAGCAGCTCAAAAAGATCGGAGCCTCCTGTGACTGGGACCGCATCGCTTTCACTATGGATGAGACTCGCTCCAGATCTGTAATCAAGGTCTTTGTGGACCTATTCAATAAGGGATTGATATATAGAGGTATCAGAATGGTCAACTGGGATCCAAAAGCTCTGACGGCGCTCTCGGATGAGGAGGTGATCCACAAGGAGGAGGACAGCAAACTCTACTATTTGCGCTACAGAGTGGAGGGTGATGCGTCACGCTACATTGTGGTGGCCACGACACGCCCGGAGACCATATTTGGTGATACTGCAGTATGTGTGCATCCCGAGGATCCCCGCTATACTTGGCTTGAAGGCAAGAGGGTTATAGTACCGGGTGTGGGGCGTGCTGTTCCGATTATCATGGATGAGTATGTCGATCGGGAGTTTGGGACAGGATGCTTGAAGGTGACCCCCTCCCATGATATCAATGACTACCGGCTGGGAGAGAAGTATCACCTACCTGCTATAGATATATTCAACCCCAATGGTACCCTCAATGAGCATGGGGGTAAGTATCAGGGGATGGATAGATTCGATGTCCGTCGAGAGATCATATTGGAACTAGACTCTCTGGATCTCCTGGAGAAGGTCGAGGACTATCACAATAGTGTCGGATACTCGGAGCGTACCGATGTGCCTATTGAACCCAAACTCTCCATGCAATGGTTCCTTCGTATGGAGGATCTCTCTAAGCCTGCTCTCCGGGCAGTGATGGAGGATGAGGTCAAGCTGGTTCCCCCAAAGTTTAAGGGCATGTACGCCCACTGGATGGAGAATATTAAGGACTGGTGTATCTCACGCCAATTATGGTGGGGGCATAGAATCCCGGCATACTACCTCCCGGATGGCTCCTATATCGTAGCAGAATCGATGGATAAGGCTGTGGAGATGGCGCGAAAGCAACTCGGAGATGACTCACTGACAGCAGAAGATCTGTCACAGGAGAGCGACTGTCTGGATACATGGTTCTCCTCATGGTTGTGGCCCATGTCGGTATGGGGTGATGTATTCGATAAGGATAACGAGGATCTGAAGTATTACTATCCGACAAGTGATCTGGTCTCTGCGCCGGATATTATCTTCTTCTGGGTAGCGAGGATGATCATCGCAGGCTATGAATATATGGATGAGAAGCCTTTTGAGCATGTCTATCTCACCGGTATTGTGCGCGACAAGCTGGGTCGTAAGATGTCCAAGCAGCTGGGTAATAGCCCCGACCCTTTGCTTTTGATCGAAAAGTATGGAGCTGATGGCGTGCGCATGGGGCTAATGACTGCTGCTTCTGCCGGTAATGACATCCTCTTCGATGAATCTCTGTGTGAACAGGGGCGTAACTTTAATAATAAGATCTGGAACTCCTTCCGTCTTATCAAAGGCTGGGAGGTGGATTCTGAGAGGGTTTCGGATGAGGGTTCACAGGTGGCTCAACGTTGGTTCAAAAGCCTTCTGGCGAAATCTATGGAAGAGCTGGACGACCTCTTTTCCAAGTATCGCATTAGCGAAGCCATGATGCTGATCTATAAACTGATTAGAGATGACTTTTCCGGAACTTATTTGGAGCTTATCAAGCCCCCGTATGGAGAGCCTATAGATGCTTCCACTCTCACAGCTACTCTGGACTTCTTCGATATTTTACTCAGTTTGCTCCACCCCTTCATGCCTTTTATTACGGAAGAGTTGTGGCAACACTTGGCTGATCGTACTGAGGGTGAGACAATTATGCTGCGCCAACTTCCAAAAGAACGTGAGTATGATAGTGAGCTGCTTAGGTCTATGGAGGTGGCCAAAGAGCTGGTGACTGCCATACGCAGCGTGCGTGCTGCCAAGAATATCCCTGCCAAAGCTCCGCTGACACTCTATACCGGTGAGGGAGCTCAGGATCCTGCCATTGAGGCTGTCGTGCGCAAGCTCTCCTTCGTCACGGAGATAAGGGAGCAAAGCGCTGAAGGAGCTTCGGTGGTGAACTTCTTGGTCGGTAAGCGCACTTTCGGGATCCCCATTGAGGGATTCGTGGATACTCAGGAGGAGGTTGCCAAACTGGAGGATCAGAGGAGATATTATGAGAACTTCCTCAAGGGGGTTCGTGCCAAACTCGGCAATGAGAACTTTGTGAATCGTGCTCCCGAGAGTGTGGTAGCTCTGGAGAGAAAGAAGGAGTCGGATGCTCTGGAGAAGCTGGAAGTGATACGCAGAAGTCTGGAATCTCTGAGCAACTAAGTGGATATAAGGAGGTTTGAGGAGTTATGGAACAGCAATCCAATAAGGCAAAGGGTCTGATAGAGACCCTCTTTGAGGAGTTTTATAGCGCTGCAGAAGAGGCGGGAATGCTCTCGGTGCATGATCTCTATCTTCGGATAGTCCCTGCTGCCGGGGAGCTTTCTATCAGCGATGAAGAGGAGTCCCTCACAGTAAGTAAGGTCATCTTCAGCTGGATCGTCGAGGATGAGCGAGAAGTGGAAGCTCGTCTGAGGGAAATGAAGGAGGATATCAAGGAGGCTTTCAAGCTCTTGTGTGACAAGCAGTATTTCGATAGACCGCTCTTCCTTCCACCTCTGTCTGTACTTTTGGAAGATCCCTTGAGTAGTTCGATGGAGGAATTGCTCCTGATTGATGACCTTTGGGTGAGTCTGAATGACCCTCTGATGAAGGATCTGGACCGTGATCTGCAGGACTTTTTTGGCAAGTTAATGTCTAATTATAGCGAAGAATAGCTATCTTTGCCGTCACATTGAGGGATCCGTATGCCTGATCCCTATGCCGAAGTGGCTCAGTTGGTAGAGCAACGCATTCGTAATGCGTGGGTCACGGGTTCGAGTCCCGTCTTCGGCTCCATGAGAAAAGCGAGATACTTAGGGATCTATTCCCGAGTATCTCGCTACTTTTTTCAGCGCTTTATGGTGTGAATCTTTCGCTAAATGCCCATGAAACTGCGATAGAAGTCGAGAGCTTGATTCATCAGTTCAGGGCTGTGTAGGGTGATAGGTGTGGGCAATGAGTTGGAATCCAATCCTGAAATGTGAATTCCTTCACCAATATTCTTCTTGTCTTGGCGTGCAAAATCGTACAATAGAGCGTAATCATTGCAATCAAACACTACCGGAGGGAACTCTTCCTTGGTGTAGTAGGTGAGAGATGTGAGGAGGTCTTTCGGATAAGCTGTGAGCTGATGGCTGAGATATAGTTCACAAACCATCCCTGCTACCACTCCGATACCGTGAGGAAGTACGTTGCCTTGGGTGAAATAGAGCGACTCAAAGGCGTGACCAAAGGTGTGTCCAAGGTTGAGTTGCGTGCGTAGTCCCTGCAAATCGTAGGGATCTTGTAGGACGATAGAGCGCTTAAAATCTAGGGATTTGCGCACTAAGGAGGAAAGATGCGAGACACCGGGGCGGACAAGAGGCTTAGAGATGAAGTCTAGGAGTCCCTCTTTGCCTGACAAAACAGCGTGCTTGAGAAGCTCTCCATAGCCCGAAAGCAGTTCTTGTGTCGACAGTGTATCCCACATTTCTGAGACTAACCATATCTCATCTGCCGGGTAGAAGGTTCCGATACTATTCTTTACCTGCCCGAAATCCACTCCGCATTTGCCACCATAGGAGGCATCGACTGCAGATAAGAGCGTAGTAGGGAGGAGTATCAGTCGCATACCACGCTTGAAAGTAGCTGCACACCACGCTGAAAGGTCACTGAGAGCCCCGCCTCCGATGCATATTAGCAGATCATTACGCGAGAAGTTGTACTCCATCAGAGCCCCCCAGAGCGCCATTGCCACCTCCAAAGTCTTGCATTTTTCTCCCCTTGGAGCCACGAAATGCCGGATAGATAGGGATTCCGGAAGCTCTCCAACCCTCTTCAGGCATACTTCATGAGTGGTCTCATCCGTGACGATCATTACTTGAGTCGCACCCGTCACGGATATAAACCGGCAGATGGACCCCGGAAGATCAGAGAGATATAACTCTTTGATACTACACCGAGTCCATCTGTGAGACATATTGATTGGTATTTAGGTAGTTATTTCAGACCCAAAGCCTCAAGGATGTAAGCCTTGGCTTCCGGGAGACCCTCAGGCTTTCGTCCTCCGGCTGTGGCAAATCCCGGCTGACCACCGCCGCCACCCTGGATATACTTACCGGCATCCTTCACGAGCTTGCCCGCATGATATCCGGCACTGACGAGATCATCACTCAGCATAAGGGTCAAAGTGCACTTTTCTCCCTCCACACTTCCGGCTATGAAGACGAAAGAACCCTCCGCTTCAGTACGAATTCCAAAAGCCAGATCCTTAGCGATATCCGCCTTGATATTCTCTTCCGGGAGGAAGATTTGCGTTCCGGAAGGAGACATAGAGGGAGAGGCAAGGAGTTGTCTCTTGAGTTGCTCCTTCTGAGAGTCTTGCAGTGCCCTTAATGACTTCTTCAGATCCTCGCTCTCACCCTTCAGCTTTTCCACAGCCTGCAGGATATTGGGAGCCCCTTGCAGTATCTCTTGAATGCCCGAGAGAGTATCTTCCAGCTCTTGGACATACTTATCTGCCGTCTCACCGGTTACTGCTACGATGCGACGGATGCCTGCTGCGATGGAGGACTCACTGACGATCTTGAAGAGACCTATCATTCCGGTGCTCGGGATATGGGTACCTCCACACAGTTCTACAGAGTCTCCATACCGTATCACACGCACTTCCTCGCCATACTTCTCTCCGAAAAGAGCCATGGCACCCATCTCTTTTGCCACTGCGATAGGCACTCCGCGTCTCTCTTCACGCGATAAATCCCGGCGAATGGCGGCATTGACTCTCTCTTCCACCTCCCGAATTTCCTCTTTGGTCATCTTCTGAAAATGGGAGAAGTCAAATCTCAACTCCTTCTCCGAGACATATGAGCCCTTCTGCTCCACATGGGTGCCCAGAACCTCCCTTAACGCTTCATGTAACAGGTGGGTGGCGGTATGATTGCCCTCCGTTGCGCATCTCTGGGAACTATTCACTTTAGCCTCAAAGGTCTGTGTGGGATCATTAGGTAGCTTATCCACAATATGGATAGGGAGGTTATTCTCACGAATAGTATCCTGTACGGTAATCTTTTCACCATCTTCTTGTCCGACAAGGAAGCCTTTATCACCGACCTGACCGCCCATCTCTGCGTAGAATGGGGAGCGATCCAGAACGATTTGGTAGAGATCATTACCCTTCTTCTTCACCACTCTATATTTCAGGATCCGTGACTCTGCCTCTGTAGACTCGTAGCCTACAAATTCTGTCTCACCCTCATGCAGCTCAACCCAATCGCCTGCTTCAACGGCAGCTGCCTCCCGAGCTCTCGACTTCTGGAGCTGCATCTCTTCCGCAAATCCCTCCAGATCCGCTTCCATACCCTTCTCTCTCAAGATAAGCTCCGTGAGATCGGTCGGGAATCCATACGTATCGTACAGCTCGAATACCACCTTTCCGGGCATCTTGATGCCCTTTCCGGATTGCTTAAGTGCATGGATATGGTTGTCCAGAATATGGATACCCGTTTCCAAAGTCCGTAGGAAAGACTCCTCTTCCTGCTTCAATACCTTGATAATGATATCCTTTTGCTGTGCGAGTTCCGGATATGCTTCACCCATAGAGTCCACCAATACCGGGATCAGGCGGTACATAAATGCCTCATGCCTACCCAGAAATGTATAGCCATAACGTACCGCACGCCTCAAGATGCGCCGAATTACATAGCCCGCCTTAGCGTTCGAGGGCAATTGACTGTCCGTGATAGAGAAGGCAACGGTGCGCACGTGATCGGCAACCACACGCATAGCTACGTCACTCTCCTCACTCTTGCCGTAGGGGATGTCCACCATCTCAGAGATAGCATGGATGAGCGGAGTAAAGATATCGGTATCATAATTCGATTGCTTACCCTGCAAAGCCATACAGAGCCTCTCAAATCCCATCCCTGTATCGATCACTTTGTGGGGTAGGGAGGTGAGCTCTCCATTCGCCTTACGGTTATACTGCATGAAGACGAGGTTCCATATCTCGATCACCAGGGGATGATCTCTATTCACCAGCTCCCTACCATCCATCTTTCTCCTCTCCTCATCCGTACGCAAGTCGATATGGATCTCCGAGCAGGGACCGCAGGGACCGGTGTCACCCATCTCCCAGAAGTTGTCATGCTTATTCCCATTTAGTATTCTGTCCTGGGGCAATCTCTCTGCCCAGTAGCCGGCAGCCTCATCATCTCTGCTCAACCCCTCTTCGGGAGCTCCCTCAAACACGGTGACGTAGAGCCTGTCCGGGTTAAGCTTGTAGACCTCTGTCAGCAGTTCCCAAGCCCATCCTATCACCTCCTTCTTGAAGTAGTCTCCAAAGGACCAGTTCCCCAGCATCTCAAACATAGTGTGGTGATAGGTATCATGACCCACCTCTTCCAAGTCATTGTGCTTGCCACTGACACGCAGACACTTCTGAGAGTCTGCCACACGAGGGTATTTGATCGCTGCATTACCGAGAATAATGTCCTTGAACTGGTTCATACCGGCATTCGTGAACATCAGAGTCGGGTCATCCTTGATCACCATCGGAGCTGAGGGTACGATATGATGACCTTTGCTACGAAAAAAGTCTAAAAATAACGAACGGGCTTCGTTAGCTGTGTACATATGATTGAAGATTATTTATCAGGATAGTTTAGTCGTGCAAAGTTACTAATTTATATCTTTGTAATACTGGGATTTACCACTCCCGGTGCGCTTTTTGAGATGAATGAAGATACTCCTGAAGGTGTGAACAGAATAGATTGGAAGACCAAAGAGGATGCACGCCTCTGCTATTCCATCAGTGACGTGGCACAGATGTATAACATCTCTGAGGTCACCCTTCGGTATTGGGAAAGGGAGGGGGCCTTCACAGTCCCGCGGTTCACTGCCGGAGGAAATCGATACTATGGACGCGAGCAGCTGGAAGTCATCGATCAGCTCAATTTTCTCATCTATGGTCAGGGATTTACCCTCAAGGGTGCCATGGAGAGGATAGGGCATCCGGTCACTCTTGAACGGGTAGAGATCCATGACCGTCTACGCCGGATCCGTGACGAACTCTCGCACACCTCTGAGTTACTTGACCACTTCTCGAAAGAATAATCTCCTCTCTGTCCATCTCACTTGTGAGATGATACATTAGATGATATAGTCCTATCGCATTTCATATGGGCTAACAACAACCCCTTTTGGGGATAATATCAGCTAAATGGCAGCTGGTAACTACCAGATCACCTAAAGTAGCCCTCTGTCTTCTTTATGCTCATCTTTAAATAGATGTTCTCCTCTATTCTCCGGAGTCTTATACCGTTTCTTACTCTTGGAGCTTCCTCCCAGCTGAAATTTCACCCGTAGCATTAGGAGATTGTCGTAGGTACCCAGATTCAGGTTCTGAAACATTCTATAGTAATCAGTTTCTATTCGTTTCTCCTGATATCGACGGGTTATTGGTGAAATGGGTGGGATATAGTGCAATGCGATAGAGAGTCTGTCATTCATGAGATTTTTCTGAAGGGAGATCTGGAAGTAATCTTGATTTCTGTCCTGATACCCCTGAAGCAAGGGAGTCCGCACCATTTCCCGGAAGAATTCTACTGACCCTCTAAAGTGTCGGCTCGGGTCTATATAATAAAGTTGACTTCTCAGAGTAGTATTATCAATGGAGGATTTCAATCCCTCTCCTGCAAGTATAGTTCGATCATACCTCACGAAATTGCTCCAGCTCCAATGGTCAGAGATTTGCCACGAATAGTCTGCATAAGCTGTGTACTGTCGCATCCCGGCATTTATGTAGGATTGATATACATCGGTTTTGGTTTTCGAATAAAACTCTGTTATGTCATTATTGGATGCCAAGTAGGCTCCACCCAACGTGAGATTTCCGCTGAAGTTGGTCTGAAAAGAGATGAGGTGGGATACATTAGGATGAAGGATGGGATTGCCCTTCAAGACCATGTAAGGGTTCTCCTGAGTAAGATCAAGAGATTGTTGATGAATGCGAGGGTATTCTACTTCAGTACTGTAGTCCAAATTCAGAGTCCACAGCTCATTGGGCTGGTAGCCGATACTCGCTTGCGGAAGAACGTATAGGAGCTTATCCCCAAGCTTTTCCGAATTCCTGTGCATAGACTCCAGAGCTGCCCCAATCTGACAATAGAGAGCCTCGCCGGGATACCATGAGACTTGAGTGTAGACTTTGTTGACCACCTCATTCAGATGGGGACTACTTCCTTTATTCCCATCCGTGGTAGTGACAAGATGGGAGTATGATGACTGATATCCCAAAGTGGAAGAGAGGGTTTCCGACCAGTTGTAGGTGGCATCTATTTGACCCACTACGAAATGCCTATTGAATAGCTGATGACTTTTCTCTGAGGAAACAGGATCATTATCTCGCAGAGCATATGAGAAGTCGGAATGCCTTCGGAAATAGTTGTATCCTAAAGTGGTGAAGAGGTCCAGCTTGTTCCCAAATTGAGATTGATTGGAGAGAATCGTGTTAAAGTCCAGATCTCTGTCTTTGTCTGAAAGATCCAGGTATTCGGTTTCCTTCTTTTCTCCACGCGAGAGTGTAAAGGCATTACTGTGACTTCTATTTTCGGATTTCAATTTACCGGAGAGGAACCACAGATTCTCAGGATTGACCCTGAAAGTAGTAGATGTATTGAGGCTAAATCCCTTGTGGGCGTTTAGATCGTTAGGGGATGTGGACTCACTCTTGAGCAGGGAGAGCCCATCAGGTATTTTGTAGGCTCTTTCTTCATCTTTGGTATAGTTCCAGTTGATAATTCCCCCTCCACCCCCTCCATCAAAGGAGACTCGAGGCGAGATATATTCATAGTTGACTTTGGGCTGCACATTAGCCGGAATATCCCCACCATTATTTTGGGGTGGTACTGCCATGGTGAATCCTTGAAGGGTAAGGGTATTTCCCTCCCAATTTCTTTTCAGCACATAGTTTATTTGCATCCGATACCCCTTAGTAATGAACCGAGCCTGCGGGACCTTGATTATCTCCACCTTATCTATCCTATCTTTGGCTAGGTTGCCAATATACTCCTGTGAGCGTTCCACATTATCTACCGTCAGTACGATTCTCTCTTCATTGTTGATTCTGATCTTATTGTCGAATGGTGTGAAGTATATCCCGGGTATGGAATTCAGGATGTCGAGAGGACTCATATATGTACCAATGATATCGTCCGTTACTCTGTATACATCCTTGGTGGTAGTTCGCAGGATCCTAGGGGCTTTCACTACTACCTCACCGAGTGTTTTCCGAATGAGTGTATCTCGCTGAGCAATCCCCAACGAATCTACTTCCTGACTATACAGCGATAGAGCAGAAAGGATCAGTATGCTGACAGATAATATATGAGGTCTTCTACGTTCCATGGTTGTAGATGCACATTAATGATAAAAACACTTACTGTAGCAATTGAAAAAGGTTACAAAACCACTGCACTCAATTTCTTAAGTGTGCAGGGCAAGGAAATGTGAGAAAACTTTCCCCGTTAAATATGTGAATTCATGACCTTCAGCTGATTATACATGGTTCCTAGTAAATTTATAAATAACTTCTCACATACAAATTCATGACTCCTTCGCAAATTGAAGTGATGGATACCTCGGAAGAAGGAGTTTATCGTTTTTGAGATGGTAAAGATCATTATTCGTCTTTAGGTACAGATTACATCGATCGAAATTAAGTCATCTCGGTATATTCATAACTGTCTGATTATTAATACCTTGTAAGTCGAAGAAAATTACCCCGCCTTTTTGTCGAAAAAAAGGCGGGGTAATTCAGAAAAAACGTCCGACTAATTTTTGGATTACCCCGCCTTTTGTTTTTGGGTGCTTTGGAATCTGTTGAATTTTTCCTCCTTCAGCTACTGATTACATCAATTTGCGAATGAGCCGAATACTCTCCTTGCGGAATTGAGGGCATCCTAGATTCCGCAAGCAGAATTGGGGTGAGAAAAAAGGGTGAGAAATCCAGAG
>X289_Eastern_Grey_Kangaroo__coassemble_112_pt1 | contig 39845 bp, 30 predicted proteins | sample X289_Eastern_Grey_Kangaroo__metabat2_low_PE_002 | metagenome-assembled genome bin X289_Eastern_Grey_Kangaroo
ATCACAAACATACCATCTTTCCAATCACAAACATACCATCTTTCCAATCACAAACATACCATCTTTCCAATCACAAACTAATTAGTTTATGATCACATGCTAATGGGTCAGCTTGGCAGTCATCTCGAAGAGAGTGGCACCGCTAGTCTGAGCTGTCAACTGTGTCTTCTCTAATTCGGGCTTATTCCAGTCAGGACCGACGAGTATGAAACGCCGGTCAGTCCCCTTCTGCCATAGGACTTCGGCATTGTGGCGGAGAAAGGTGCTGATCTTCTTTCTGTATATCGAATCCAAGTCAGGCTCTGCCAAAAGGTTAGTCAGATATCTGATGAGGATTCCTTTGAAGAGAGCTCCGTCCCCCATCCCTTCGTTGCGGAGGATGTTGGTACCCGTGTCTATCATGGAGGGATTACTGATAGCATAGAGTGCCGCCTTACGAGCATCCTTGAGATAGAGTGGATCATGGGTCGAACGGTATATCTCGAAAGCTGCACCGAGATGTGTTCCCTGATTGTAGGAGAGCGTGGTTCGATTGATCGTTAGCGAGCGTCCGTCAATATTGTCAAAGACAGCCCCAGTGGCTTTGTCGAAGAGTGTCTCTCTCTGCCACTCATAGATCTTCAGAGCCCAATCCTTGTATGTCTCCTCTCCCGTGATACGGTAAAGCCTTATGGCAAGGATAGCTGCTGGAGCATTGGCACAAGCATTTTTGCTCCACGGTTTTTCACTTGTCCATGCTATGCCTCCCAGAGCATAATCATCGTTCCAGAAAGAGGTAATGCGAGACCACAGCTCTTGGGCAGTATTCAAGTATTTGGTGTCCTTGGTAGCCTCATGAAGTCGTAACATGGTGAGGGCAATCCACTCCATATCATCATTGAACCTATTGTAGTATGTCCCACCATTTGCGACTCTAATACCATCGTACCATTTGTCAAAGTAGGAAGCATACTTTGCATCACCAGTGCGCAAATAGGCGTCTATGACGACATCCATCGCATGAGCCTGGGGCCAATACTGAAATTCGGGAGACGATTGTGGGACACTTGAATAGTTAAAATATCCTTGGTGTTCTCGCCAGAAATGTTGGATCAGAGACTGAGTGGATTTGTTAGCGACTGCACTCCAATCAGCAACCTCTTCATTGTCATACCGGTAGACATCTTCAATGCGTTCGCATGAACCAAAGAGTACGGGAAGTATTAACAGAATAAGGATCCGAAGAGTGAAAGATATTCTCATGAGACGAATGCTTACTTGACGAGTTCGACATGATGTGTGTAGTGCTCTCCGGCGAAGATGGCAGTAATTCGCGTAACTGCGCCGGGATTGTACCCCTCCTTGGCACCATCATATTCGTTATTGAGCTTCCACTTATCATCCCACTGATTCATGCTCTTCTCCACCATATGGAAGTAGGGATCATCTGCCTTGGCAGGACCGGGAGCCACGTCGGTGGTATGAACCGTTCCCCACATCTGTTTGGTACCATCGGCATAGGTCATGAGGAACTTGTATCGCTGATCTCTACCCCATGACTCTTGGTGAAATGCAATAATACCCTCACCTCGAAACATTCCTTTGCCAATATAGGGCATATCCAACGTCACCTTATTGCCGGGAGAGAAGAAGAATCCCATATCCTTGATCTCCACCATCTTCAGCGAAGCAGTATTGAAGTCCAGGGTCATCCTATATATACCCTCATGCTCCAGGGTAGAGGGATCCGAACTCTCTACGACATGACCACCGGAGAGACCGAACGTGCGTCCCGCACCATCAGCAGTATCATACAGGCGGAAAGGCTTGGAACCGGCAAGCTGAACGAAGACCTCAAAGACTCCTGACTCGGAGGAACTAAACTCACGAACTCCTCCTTCAGAGGCTGCAAGAGCTTCTCCCGAGATGAATAATCTGCCGGGGATCTCATCGAATCCCAAAATTGAAGTAAGGGTAAGTTTATGGCGCAGAGCAGACTGTTCGGAATTAAGGCCCCTTGAAGAGCGGACAGACCAGTAAATATCTCCTGAAGCTCCACCCTTGATTCCGGCAAGTCCCAGGACTCTGTTGAGTGCTTTGTGAGAGACTGTAGCGTGATTGAAGGAGCCATTATTATCCGAGACCATGGCATAGAAAGGAGCTTCTTCCGCCTTATCAGATCTGAAAAAGAGGAGTTCATACAGAGGTGCTCCACCATCCTCAGCCTTGGCAGCCTCCCATTCGAAGTAGAGAGAGGCAGAAGCAGAAGATAAAAGTGTGAGATTTTTACCGTCCAAAGGCTCATAAAGATGGCCGACAGCAGAGACTTCAGCATCTCTATACTCCATCTGAGAGGTACAGGAGGAGAGAAGGAGTATGAATAATAATGTAAGGAAAGAATATCTATTCATAGTAACAGTTGGTTTTTGAAGAACAACAGGCTTTGTCAATTAGCATACCCGGGATTGTTGGGCTTGAGGTTAGCGTTGAGATTGGTTTGGCTCAGTGGCACGGACCACAGGTAGTCCCTGGGAGCCACAAACCTTCGAGTCCCTGCGATGATGGTGCCGGTAGGTTCTGGAAATGTCGCACCCAACATCTGACCTGAGAGGACTTCGGGACCTATTTGCCATCGCTGAATGTCGTACCACCGCAACCCTTCAAGAGCCAATTCCACTCTCCTTTCATTACGGATCTCGCTACGTAAATCCTCTTGAGAGAGGTTGGATGGAAATGATATCGCACCCTGAAGACCGGCACGCTTACGCAAAGCCCCTATAGTCCTGTCCCATATGGCAGGAGTAAGGGTATTCAGTTCCAAGTGGGCTTCGGCATTCATCAGGAGCACATCTCCATAACGCAGCATAATGATATTAAGCCCCGAGGACATGTCGCCTTTGGCTTGGGGGCTGTAGTACTTCCGGACGTAATATCCCGTAGGAGTTCCGGAAGATTCCGGACGATAGATGTCCACACCACCGGGATCTTTGGAGGGATCGATCATGATTCGCACTCCGTTAGTTCCGTCAGAGACATGCTCACTCCAATCATAACCATCGTACACCACGGTAGCAGATAGTCTGGGATCACGTCCTTTGTAGGGATAATTGGGGTCGTAACTGCTGTCATTGTCCCGGATCTTGGCACCGGAAAGCATCCTATAGCTATCCACCAAGGACTGGAGAGGAGCTCTGGCGGAGACTCTTGCACCACGAGAAAGGGGAGCCATATCCAGCATATCGCCCCAAGTTACGAGCTGCGGGGTATATCCTCTCTCAAGAATAATCTCAGAATTGTACTCATTTGCCTCCTCAAAGAGTCCTCTATAGTCCGGATAGAGCTCATATTGTCCGTAAGTGGCACCCTCATTCATGAGCATCTCTGTGTACTTCACCACATTTTTCCAGTCGCTATCCATGAGGTATACACGAGCCTGAAGTGCTATGGCAGCCCCTTTGGTGATAGCTCCTCGCTGTGAAGTCTGCAGATCTTCCTTACGTGGAAGCGTGGAGATGATCTCATCAAGCTCTTGGTGAATAAATGAGATGACGGTATTCCGAGGCGTTCGAGACATGGTTTTAGACTCTTCCAGAGTTATATCCTTGGTGAAGAAAGGGATATCTCCATAGAAGTTCGTCAGTCTAAAGTAAATATAAGCCCTAATGAATCTGATCTGAGCAATCATAAAAGCCTTTGAGGAGGGGTTCATGTTGGGGACTCTGTCCACCTTTTCGAGGAAGATATGGCACGTCTTGATACCCCCGTAGAGCTCGTTCCATTCACTCTCGAAGAGGTTCAGGCTCGGGAGAGCCTGCCCATTCCTGATCTGTTTGGTGTCACTCATTCCGGTTCCATCTATCAGATTATCGCTCAGGGCTTCATCATTCCACATCTTCGTGGCAGAGTACATCTGAGCATACGCCATATTGACCACATATTGAGCTCTCTCTTCATTGGTCCAGTATGTATTGTCCGTAAACTTATTAGAAGGGGGATTCTCCATCGGATTACAGGAGACCATCGCCACCATACACAGGACTAACAATAGTATATTCTTCTTCATATGTTCAGATCTATTCCAAAGCCGTAATACCTCAGTGTTGGATAGGAGCGTCCACTATTGGCTCCTCCGGAAGACATCTGGGAGTTGAACTCGGTAGACTCCGGGGCTATAAAACTATTGGGACTGAAGGTGAGGAGATTTTGTCCTGTCAGGTAGACCCTCAGTGCTCCTATCCCAAGCTTAGAAGTCCATGAGGAGGGAAGCCTGTAGCCTATCACTAAGTTCTTCAGCCTTATATATTTACCATCCAGAATGAGCAGATCTGAGCCCGTCCTATAGTTATTCTTGTTCGAGTCCGATCCTGCAGCTGTCAACCTCGGGTACTTGGCATCTGTATGAGTAGGTGTCCAGAAGTCCAGTTGGTGTCGAAAGATCACATGGGAGTAATTCTGATGGAAGGGCTCGATCAGTTCTCCGCGAAGCATCATGTCTCTCTTCCCTACCCCTTGCCAGAACATTGAGAAGTCAAACCCTCTCCACTGCAATCCGTAAGTGGCCCCGAAAGTATATCGCGGGAAGGCGTTACCCAGTACAAACCTATCCTTAGAGTCAATAATCCCATCATCATTGCGATCCACGAACTTCAGATCACCGGGTTGCACTCTCGCTCCCACAGGCAGTGCGGAGGTTTCAATCTCCTCATAAGACTGGAAGAGTCCGTCCGTCTTGTAGCCGTAATAGGAATTGAGGGGGACACCTTCACGAATGATCTTGGACATCTCATCCACCTGTTGGATACGTTCATACCCCTCAAATGTCACGACTTTATTGAAACCGTCTCCAATGTTGAGGTTTATGGAGTGGTGTAAATCCCCGGTATCAAACCTATAGTCCAGCCCTATTTCCCAACCCACGTTGCTCATAGCACCTATATTGTCCATCGGCATACCCGTCCCAAAGATGGAAGGCACCAGAGGCTTCATCAATATGTCGTAGGTGTATTTCGAGAAAACGTCCAGGGTATACTGCAAGGATCCATGGATCAGAGTACCATCCAGTCCAAGATTAAAGGTTCGAGTCTTCTCCCACGAGAGGTCGTCCAAGCCTAAAGCAAACCCTGTAGTGGACACAGACTGGTTATTGTAGACATATCCATTATTGTACACTGTATAGACTGTGAATCTATCATAGGGACCTATGGCTTGGCTTCCAAGGATACCATAAGAGGAACGCAGCTTGAGATCACCCACCTTCTGCTTGTAAATCTGCATAAAGGGTTCTTCACTGATACGCCATCCAAGGGACAGAGAAGGGAAAAATCCTCCTCTGTATCGTCTGTCAAACTTCGATGAGGCATCGTACCTAAAGTTGAATTCACCATAGTATCTCTCTCCAAAGTTGTACCCCAGTCTTCCCAGCAGTGAGGTGATGCTGGTACGTACCGAGGACTCTACAGGAGTTTCTCCGGTGATATTCCCGGCCTTGGTGGTCTCATCCGTCGGCGTTCCCAGTGTAGGATCTACGTAGCCTTTGTGGATACTGTTGTAGGATGCGGTATAGGATTCATTGGTGGCACCGACGAGTCCTGAGACATGATGCTCTCCGAAGTCACGATCGTAGTTGAGAAGGAGCTGACTATTGATCATGTAGACATCACTGTTCCATGTACTGGTGTAGTATTGAGCACGGTTCATGGGGCGAGGTTCGGTAGCCTCTTCGGAGGCATAGTATGGCACGGCATAGTGTCTGGTGAATCGATTGTCGTTGGTGATATCCACCCCCAGGACCCCTTTGAGCGAAAAGCCTAAAGGCAGTGTCCAATCTCCGGTGATACCGGCATTGACGTAGTTGTTGCGAAACTTATTGAATCCGCTCGCCTCCAGCTGCCCCAGAGGATTGAATTCGGACAACACATCATTGATCAGATATCTCCCGTCCTCGCTCTTCATCTTGTAATAATAGTACGGAGGAGTACGAGCGGCATCTATCTCCAGGCTACTCCCGGTGGTGCTACGACTGTTATTGCGCGTATATGAGAGGATACCTGTCAGCTTCAGCTTATCGATCGTCGTAGAGACATTGGTGCGGATATTATAACGTTGCGCTCCCAGACTGGAATTTCCGGCGTAATTGCTCCTCTGATCGAAGTAGCCCACAGAGACCATATAGGTCGATGCCTCCGTATCACCTGAGAATCTCACATTGTAATTCTGCTGCAAAGCATCCTTGAAGATTTGGTCGTAAAACCAACTCTCCTCAGCCTCATGGTCCGCCAGATCACGTATCTCTGCGGGAGAAAACTTAGGTCGCTGTCCCACATTGGTATTGGCAAGATTGGCGAGGGTTGCATTCTGCCAACCCTTGACGGGTCTGAAAAGGATTTGCGGGCTATTCACTCCCACACCTGCGGAAAAGCTCAAGGTAGGCTTTTCTCCCCGACGACCCGACTTTGTAGTAACCACAATGACTCCATTGGCACTCCTGGAGCCATAGATGGCTGCAGAGCCTGCATCTTTGAGGACTGTCAGACTCTGGATATCGGCAGGGTTCAACTTCTGGAAGATATCCACGGAGGAGACGAGTCCGTCAATCACGATCAGAGGATCATTATTATTCAACGTACTCACCCCACGGATGTTGAGATTAAGCCTGCGATCATTGGGATTCTGACCGGTTTGCTGAATAATCACACCTGGAGCAGCCCCCTGGAGAGCCTGTGCTACATTAGCGGTAGGTTGGTTCTCGAAAACGTCCGCCTTCACCTGACTCACAGCCCCCACAGCACTCTTACGCGTGGTGGTACCATAGCCCACGACGATGACCTCCTCGAGCTGTTCACTGCTCTCCCTGAGTATGACATCCAGCCTCTGCTTACCTGCGCGGGGCACCTCAACAGTCTCAAATCCTATGTAAGAAAATCGTAGAACCGCATCGGGCGAGCAAGTGAGTGTGTAGGCGCCATTCGTATCTGTGATTGTACCCGTCTTGGAGTCTCCTCGAAGGCTTACGGTCACCCCAATTAGAGGCTCACCGTGTGCGTCCCTGACCACCCCTTTGACATCACTAACCTGTGGGGGATCGGCAGATATGGCTACTTCAGCAGATGATGCATACACTATCGAACTGCTTTTAGCAGCCGGTATGCAGAAGAGTAGCAGGATGGCAGCCGTTATTATTGTGCTTTTACTCATAGCTTACCTGTATAAGTTAATGCTCATGATTCCTATTTTCCTTGTAACCTATGAACGCAAAGATAAGTATAAAATTACCTATTAAGCATATCTTACGCACACTTTGGCGAGTGAGAAAAACACAAGTTAAAAGTGCTAAAAAAGAAAGGCTGAGTAATTCTGAGACAATGGTGTGGGTAGATTTTGGCGGCTGGTGGGCGTTTCATAAGCGGAGCCCTTGGATGAGCCATTGCTCACCTCCTTGGGTGAGGATGCTCTCGGGGTGGAACTGCACTCCGCTGATGGGAAGGGAGGCATGGTGGAGTGCTGCTATCTCCCCGGTATCGGCATAGGTGGCATCCACAATGAGTTCCGGTGGCAGCGAATGAGGCTCTACTGCCCAAGAGTGGTAGCGTCCCACGGTTGCCTCTTCGGGAAAATCTCTGAAGAGGGAGCTGTCCGGCGATGGAAAATGGAGGGGACTGACATGCCCGTGAAGTGGAACGGGTAGAGAGAACAATTGGGCGCCAAAAGCTAGTGCCAGTGCCTGCATACCGAGACAGACTCCGAAGATGGTGTGGGTGTATTGCACTGCAGAGAGGAGCCGAAGTAATCCGTGCATCTCTGCAGGGTGTCCCGGACCGGGAGAGAGCAGGAGATGTGTGCTATGAGCTATCTCCGGAAGCCTATCCCCGGACTCTTCGATGGGAATGATCGTATATGAACAGAGGTCTGAGAAGGTGTCTCGGAGGATTCCCACTAGGTTGTAAACAAAGGAATCGTGGCAGTCTAGGACTATAATATTAGGTCTGGACATGGGTTTATACCTTATCTTTGTCGCAAAGATAAAATATAATGGAGGAGTTATTCCTGCCCTATCGTGAAGTCATACAGAGGATGGATGAATGCTCGGAAAGGGGTATTCCATTCTTTTTTGCGGTAGACTTCGAGCAGACTGAGGGCATTTTCATCCCTTCACCCTACTCTTCACCCTCTTCGGAAGTATACTTTAGCATTGGTGAAGGGGCTAGTGTGGATGAAGCAGAGCCCTTGGATCCGCTGCAGGTGTATCCTGAGAGCTTTGAGAGGTATAGTGAACGGTTTGCCATAGTCCGCAACGGTCTGATGAGGGGAGACTCCTTTCTGCTCAATCTCACCTTGCGTACATCTATATATAGTAGGGCATCTCTCGAGGAGATCTATCATAAATCAGTAGCATTGTACAAGGTTTGTGTTCCGGGGAGATTTGTCTGCTTTTCTCCTGAGCGTTTTGTTAGAATAGATAGCGAGGGTACGATCCTGACAAGTCCAATGAAGGGCACCATTGATGCCTCTCTCCCGAATGCTGAGGAGGTTATCCTTCAAGACTATAAGGAGAGTGCCGAGCATGCCACGGTGGTGGATCTCTTGCGGAATGATCTCAACCGGGTCTCCACACAGGTGCAGGTCTTGCGCTACAGGTACCTCACAGAGGTGGTGACTCCGGGCAGCAAGATCCTGCAGGTGAGCTCGGATATCTGCGGAAAGCTCCATCCCGACTTATGCAGAAGGTTGGGAACGGTGTTGGATAGCCTGCTTCCCGCCGGATCTATTTGCGGAGCACCTCGGGAAAAGACTCTCGAGATCATACGTGAAGCAGAGGGTATCCCGCGTGGTTTCTACTCCGGAATATGTGGCATATACGACGGAAACACATTGGATACAGGGGTGATGATTAGATTTATCGAGAAGGACAGTCAGGGAAACCTCTACTATAGAAGTGGCGGAGGAATCACCATAAATTCAAATCCTGAGGAGGAGTACAGAGAGGTACTACAGAAGATTTACCTTCCTCTCGCGAACAATTAAAATGGAACAAAGCGTTATAAAAACGAGGTTTATCGAGACTATTGCGGTAAAAGATGGTGAAATGATCGCCGATCCTGAGTTGCATATCACTCGTATGGAGTACACTTGTCGGGACTATGGAATGAAGGCACCTTCCGAAAGGGTCTTTATGAGTGCGCTGAAAAAGGAACTAAAGAGGGCTCCTGAAGGGCTCTGTAAGTGTACCGTGATCTATACGGATAAGATCGAGGAGGTACATATCTGCCCCTACCTTCCCCGTAAGGTCTCAGCTCTAATACCCGTCCGGGTGGAGTGGAACCCCTACCCTGCAAAGTTGGAGGATCGCAGTGAATTGGAGGAAGCTGAGAATGCCATACGAAGCAGGGAATCACACGCCTTTCTGTACGGGGATGCCGATGCACCTGTAGAGGAGTGGTTCCCCTTATTTATTCTCAATGATCAGATTACCGATACCTCCTTCTCCTCTGTAGTCGTGGAGACAAAACGTGGGAAGCTTCTCTCGCCCTTAAGTCCCCTGATGATGAGTACGCGACGGCTACAACTCATCTATAGCCAACAGGTGGAACTGGTAGAGATTAGCCTGAAGGATATCATCCAAGCCAGGCGAATCCATCTGGTCAATGCCATGCTACCCCTCGGGGCATGTGTGGTCGAAGCCACCAATAGCATCCTCCCCAAGAAGGTCTGAGGAGAGTCTCAGAACCTCCTACCACCCCCTCTGTGGTGGAATCCTCTGCCACGATTGTCCCGGATGGAAGGCTCTTTACCGGCACCAAAGGAGTTGAAGCGATACCGGAAGGTGAGCAAAGCATAGGTGGTGATGTTGTTGACCTGCGTGTCAGTGATGGCTGTCGGGGTAACATTGCGGCGGTAAGAGGTCCTCTGTCCCAAGATATCGTAGACAGAAAGCTCCAGTGATGCTGCTCTATTGGCGAGGAAAGTCTTACCTAAAGTAGCATTCCAGATCGAAGTATTCGTGTCTGCATCGCCACCGTACCCCCTTCTGGCATTGAAAGAGAACTGTGAATTGAGATAGAAATCCCAGGGAAGGGTGAAGTTGAGGTAGTTTCGGATCGAATAGTCCACGGTATTTCGGTCACGATCCTCCGCAATGGTGTTCTTGACATTCTGCCACACTACAGATCCACCCAGGTTAATATTGAATTTGGGCGCATTCCATGAGAGCGTTGGAGCAATGATTGGAGCCCACGTATAGGAGGTATTGAGCTGATCATTCACGTAAGCTTTAGACTTTGAGTAGCTCATATTTCCAAAGAAAAAGAGGTTCAGAGGCGTTTTACCCAGAGGAGTAGATCCCATCATCCCGAAGTTGGCACTCAGCAGACCACTCACATTCTCATAAGTAGTCATGGTTTGACCGGTTTTGGGATTTATGGTACGACGATCTACTACCGCATTATTGGTGACGGAAAAGTCTCCTCGAGAGCCCAGCGTCTGCCTTCTTGAAGGGCGATTGAAGCTCACTCTGTAGTTGATATTGTGGGAGAATGCAGGCAATAGATTCGGGTTACCTTGTGTACGATGTAGCGGAGACTGGATATAGAGAGCGGGGTTCAGCTGTTCGAGAGACGGTTGAGAGGTGCGTCCACGGTAGTGGACAGTGACATCCAGGCTATCCGTAGGACGGTAGAAGAAGCGCAATGAAGGGGCATAGTTCCATACTGTGCGGCTTGTATTGTAGACCTCTTTCGTACCGATGGTAGAGATTGTATGGGTATAGGTCGGCATGGCATTGAAGCCAAGGTAGAGCTGATTCCTCCCCACAGCATATCTTCCACGCAGACCGATCCTATGGTTACGGTTGGTATTCGAGGATCCCTTGGAATACACCTCATCCAGTATCGTGTATTCACCATTCGCATCCTTATTATACGCCCTCCTATCATTTTTCCTACTCTGCATAGAGATCCTATAATTCAGCTCCAGAGAGATCTTAGAGGTGAGAGGTTCTATGTAAGAGGTACGCAGAGATACAGATTGAGAGCTGTTTTCATTATCATTAAGCTGGTCTATCAGCTCCTGCCGTTCGTTAGTTTCAGCTCCCAGAAGCGTTTTCGAGAAAGTATTACCGGTACTCTGAGAGCGAGAGAGGTCTCCATCGGCACCCACATAGATCTGTCTCCCGCGGTCATTGAGCCTCCTACGAGCATCCACACCCAAGCCTGCAGAGAGATTTTGCCCCTCCGAAGAGGAGGAAGAGGAACCCTCATTGATGCGGATACCTTCCTGATCCACCGTCCTGAAGGTGCTCTGAGATTCCGAGTGATCCTTGGAGAAATCCATATTGGGTCGGATAAATATGGTCGTAAGGGTGTCCGGAGTCCACTTCATCCGTGAACCGAGGTGAAAGGAGTCGTTGCCGGATCTGTCGTCATAATTGTTATTATTGATATTGGAGCGGTTATTCCCCAAGAGATTTTCCACCCTTCGGCTACCTATACGCTTATTCGTATTTCCATCGTAGCCACTTTCGAGAGTGAGTTCAAGTTTATCTTTCCAGGTATTGTCATAGTTGATCCCAAGGTTGCGGGAGGTACGATCCCCGTTCCCTCTCCTTACGCCGAAAGTATTGTCCAGTCTTCCCGTTCCCGTGAGGCGTGAATCTTTGTTGAAATAGTTCACCATGAAGTCCAGAGAGTATCGATCCTTGGTACCATAACCACCGCTGGTATTGGCGACCACCCCCCTCTTCATCTCCGGCTTGACCTGCAGATTGGGGATCTTGGTGCGGGAGCCGTCATCCATACCTGTGAGTCGTGTCTCCTCAGACTTCTTGTCCACCACCTGCACCTTCTCCACCATGAGTGAGGGGAGATTCTGCGATGCCATCTTGGGGTCAGAGGAGAAAAACTCTTTACCATCCACCTCTATACCCTCTATCTTCTCACCGTTGTAAGTAATGTTGCCATCAGCATCCACTTCCACCCCCGGCAATTGACGCAGAAGCTCCTCGACCATAGCACCATCTCGGACCTTAAAGGAGGACGCATTGAACTCCACGGTATCTGTCTTGAGGATCATGGGACGCGCCTCACCGGTCACCACCACCCCTTGAAGCGCTGTAGTGTTGGGCTCCAGAGTGAGCGTCCCCAGATCCACCAGCTTCTTCTCCTTGAGCCTGACACTCTTTTCTATCGGTTTGTAGCCCACAAAAGAGACAGTAAGAAGGTAGTTCCCCGCTTTGAGACCCTTGAAGTCAAAGATCCCCTTCTCCCCCGTAGCTACACCCCGTACGAGGGTAGAGTCCTTGGCATGCAGCAGTCTGACGCCTGCGGTATGCGCCCACTCCTTCATGACGCTGTCATAGACGCGTCCGCGGAGTCTGTAATCGGACTGACCGAGAGAATCTAAGGGAAGAAGGAGGAGCAGCAGAAGACTCAATAGAAACGGGAGTAGAGGCTTATGGGTGTATTTCGACACGTGAGAGGGCTCGTAATCCATGAGAAGAATAATTCTTTGTATTAATATGACCAATACGCCGTTTCAGACTATTCCAAGCGCCCAAAAGTTTAAGGTACCCCCCTACAGTTTCCAAAAAAGAGGTGACACACAGTCCGCCGAAGCTTCCTGCATGTCACCAATAAGATGTGCAACGAACGGCAAGTGCCTCACGGCTCTCTACTTCATCCTATGTAACTGACCACGGGTCGCAAACTTTAGCCCTGATATACAAGGAAAAACGAAGATGACTAAAGCTTACCTGTGGAATCTCTCAACCCTCTAGAGAGATGCAGATATGCACATAATAGAAAAAGTCTACCCTAGGGAAAGACTTCATCTATCACTTGCAAAGATATAAAAAAGCTATTCTATCACAGAGGTTGAGAGCATAAAAGTTTCCCATTGAACAATTATTCACTTAGCCCGGGAGACTGTCGATTGGATTGAAATACATCACCTAAAAATTACCCCGCCATTTGTCCGAAAAAAGGCGGGGTAATTCAAAAAAAAACGTCCGACTAATTTTCAAATTACCCCGCCATTTTGGAGAAGATAATTAACATGTACAGACTCCCCTTTTCCGGAGCCGGATAGCTGACCATCTTGGAGGTTTGGCAGAGACAGGCATTATAGTTATTTTAACACCCTCGAAATTTGCGACTGTTTTATGGCATAAATTCTACGCTTGCGGAATCTAGGGATATCCACGACCAACTCAAAACAGATATCACTATCTTTGAGGATGACCTCAGGCACTAGAACCTTCAAATGGTGTACAATTAACGCTAACGAAGTCTATAATAAGGATGGATCTTAAAAACGGGATAAAGAACTACGGGCGTAACGAGTGGACTATACCACTGGCACATCTAAGCAAGTATATTCACTCTGTTGGAGACGACAACACCCCCCAGAAAATGCCGGCGGATATGGTGGAGATCGTCAAGGTGTTCTACCCTGCAACGAAGTCGAAAAATATAACACTGGATAAAGTGAGAGAAGATTTCTTTGAGGTCCCTTTCCCCTCCCCAAGAAAACCTTCTTTTACCTTCATAGATCTTTTTGCCGGGATGGGGGGATTCAGACTTGCCATGCAGGCTCAAGGTGGCAAATGCGTGTTTTCTTCTGATTGGAATGTGTATGCACAAAAAACTTACTTGGCGAACTTTGGTGAGATGCCTTTCGGCGATATCACACTGGAGAAGACGAAAGAACACATTCCCGAACACTTTGATATTCTCTGTGCAGGATTTCCCTGCCAACCATTCTCAATTGCAGGCGTTTCAAAAAAAAATAGTCTTGGTAGAGCCACAGGGTTTAGAGACAAAACCCAAGGTACGCTGTTTTTCGACGTGGCTCAAATCATTTATGAACATAGACCAAAGGTGGTATTCCTTGAAAATGTAAAAAACTTGTTGTCCCACGATAAAGGAAACACCTTTCGGATTATAAGAGATACTCTGAAAGAACTTCGTTACGATATATATTATGAAATCAAGGATGCCCAAACCTACCTGCCTCAGCACCGAGAGAGAATTATCATTGTGGGGTTTGACAGGGATTATTTCAGAGGTGCCGAAGATTTCGTTTTCCCTCCGGAGAATCCTGCGAACGTGCCTATCCGTACCATCCTAGAGAGAGAGGTGGATGACAAGTATACCCTAAGCGACAAACTCTGGAAGTATTTGCAGGACTACTCTCTGAAGCATAAGGCAAGGGGGAACGGGTTCGGGTACGGGCTTGTTGACCTCAATGGTATATCTCGAACACTAAGTGCACGATATTACAAAGATGGAGCAGAGATACTTATACCTCAAGATGGCGGACGTAATCCGCGGAGACTTACACCAAGGGAGTGTGCTCGTCTAATGGGTTATCCTGATGAGTATAGGTTAGACAAAGTCTCTGAAGTGCAAGCGTATAAGCAGTGTGGCAACTCCGTAGCGGTACCACTTGTAACTGCCGTTGCAAAAAACATTATTAAAACCATCGAACATCATGAACGCACTTCCGGAGAAAGCCATACAGAGTACGAAGGAGTCTGAGGGGGCATGGGTGCATACCATAACCGCCAATGACACAGGTGTGAACGGCAGTCATCAGGCGGGGTTTTATGTTCCGAAAGGTGCGGCTCCTTTGCTCTTTGATGCACCGGGATGCAGAGGAGAAAATCTAGAAAAGAGTGTTCGCATCAATTGGCAGGATGGTGAGCTGAGTAGTGATAGCCGTTTTAAGTATTATGGCAAAGGAACGAGGAATGAGTATAGAATAACTCGCTTTGGCGATCATTTTCCATATTTTGAAGATGAGTATATTGGGGGTCTTCTCATACTCGCCAAAAAAGACATTGATTATTTTGAGGCATATATCCTTACTCAAGAGGAGGATATTAATGCGTATTACACTTTCTTTGATTTAATTCCGTCGGAGCCTAATCAGGTGATAATCAAGGAGAGTATCAAAAAGAACTTGGATCTGAGTATCCATGATCTGTGTGAGACTCTACTCCGTGAACTTAATAGCTTTCCTGAATCTATAGTCTTGACTCGTCATGCACAGCACTTAAGTTGCAATTCAAACGCACACTCAAACAATAAATTATTGCGGGAGAGACCGGATGAAGTTCTATTAGAATGGATTAATATTGAATATTACCTCTTCCTGGAGATGGAGAAACACTTTTATAAGAGTTATCTCAACGAGCCTTTCAATACATTGGAGAATCTCGTAAGCTGTGCTAATACCATTCTAAACAGGAGGAAGTCTAGAGCCGGAAAATCGTTAGAGAATCATCTCTCTACAATTTTCAAGTCTAACGATCTGATTTTTCAAACACAAGCTGTCACAGAAGGAACAAAACGCCCCGACTTTATATTTCCAAGTGCCATCGCCTACCATAACATGATCTTTCCGGCAGATAAATTGACAATGCTAGGAGCTAAAACAACCTGCAAAGATAGGTGGAGACAGATCCTTAATGAAGCTGATCGTATTCCACATAAGTTTCTCTTCACATTGCAACCAAGTATCTCTTGTAACCAGCTCAAAGAAATGTACCAAAGCAAGGTAACGCTCGTGGTTCCCCGTCAAAGAATACAAACATACCCTAAAGAATATCACAACAAGATCCTCACGCTTAAAGCATTCATCGATTTAGTCCGAGACAAACAGAATACATACCCACCATACTATTAGAGTATCGCCACCTCAGAGACAGCTCTCTTTTTGGGTTTATTCGATATTCTGCGTGATGGTGTAAAATGACAGACCGGAAAAGATCCATACTTCTTCTCCTCCATACACACAAAAAGCATCTTGGGGGACGAAATCCTCAAGATAAGTCTGTGGCGTAACAACTCTTGAAAATCGTTCGAACTTATTTCTCCTGACATTATGCACTTGATATCTGAATCTATGCCCCAAATGAGCAACGTGCCGGAGAGGGAGAGGTTGAAATTCCGTACTTTTGCACAGAAGCCTAAGAAATAGAGGAAAGTAGAATGAGAAGAAACAGCAAAGAGAATAAGCGCCAACATGCACCATCAAAGCAATCCGAAAGCTTTTGGAGTAGAGTAATGCCCGGATTGCAGTCCGGCGAGCGAAGGGGCACCATCGCTCCCCTCATAGGGCTTGTACTCTTTGGGATTGGTATCTATCTCTTCTTTGCTTACCTCTCCTACTTCATCACCGGCGCCAAGGATCAAGGGGTGGTGATGAATCAGACCCTATCGGAGACTCTGAATGAAGGCACGGAGGTGGCAGGACATGCCGGTGCCTCGGGAGCTTTCTGGATGCACGCTTTGGTGAATAACTTCCTGGGTATACCGATCATCTTCCTTATATATTATGTAATAGTTGTGGGCGGAAATCTGATGCGGCTCTTTCGCATCAACTACCTGACACGGTTTATATTTTGTACCGCTTCAGCCTTTTGGCTCTCTCTCTTCTTGACCTGGGCTTGTAAACCCCTTGAAGACCAATTATTCTTCCTACCGGGTGGCAGGGTCGGCGTGGCAATGTATGAGGGTCTGACGGGACTTTTCGGTGTCCTCGGGGTCATCCTGATTCTGGTGGTGTCATTCTGTGCTATCCTCTTCCTCTCCTTCAGGGGAGTTAGTCAGCGATATATGGAGTGGACCACACGCAGGCGCGAAAGAGTCGTCTCGCAGGTAGAGTCCGAGCAGATAGCGGAAGAGGTGGTACCCACATTGGATACCGACCCGGTTGTAGTCCCGGTGGAGGAGAAAGTGCCTGTAGAGCCCGCTCCTCAACCAAGTCGTAAAACGAAGAAGAGGGATCGAAGCTGGACAGGGCTCTTGCGTCGCGCCAAAGAGGTGACTGCTGAGGATGAGCCTACTCCGAAGATCGTCAATAGCGAGGGGGAGACCGTGAACGACCTCTATACCCCCCCGGAGGCGACCTCACCTGCAGATACAGAGCGTGTGGCTCAGGCTCCTATAGAGAATGCGCCCACCCTCGAGTCCAAACCATCTACAGCAGAAGAGGATGTATCCCTGGAGATCATCGATAGTACACGCTCGGATGATAGTGCAGACCCTGAAGAGTTGGCAGCGAAACTCGTGAGCATCCATGGCGAGTATGATCCTCGGCTGGATCTGGGACACTACCGTATGCCGCCGATAGATCTGCTGGAAGAGCGTGCCGTGACGCAGAAGATAGATGAGGAGGAGATCCGTAAGAATAAGGAGCAGATTATCTCCACGCTCAGAAGCTTCAAGCTGGAGATCAGCTCCATCACCGCTACGGTGGGTCCTACCATCACGCTCTATGAAGTGGTGCCCCAGACCGGGGTAAAAATCTCTCAGATCCGAAACTTGGAGGACGACATTGCCCTAAGCCTTGCAGCACTGGGGATCCGTATCATAGCTCCTATTCCCGGAAAGGGGACGGTAGGCATCGAGGTACCCAACAAGAATCCCCAGATCGTGAGCATGCGGTCTGTGATCGCTTCACGGAAGTTTCAGGAGTCAAAGATGGAACTTCCGGTGGCGCTGGGGAGGACGATTACCAACGATGTCTTTACATTCGACCTCACCAAGGTGCCACATCTCCTCGTCGCAGGGGCAACGGGTCAAGGGAAGTCGGTGGGACTCAATGCAATCATAACTTCACTACTGTACAAGAAGCACCCTGCAGAGCTGAAGTTTGTAATGGTGGATCCCAAGATGGTGGAGTTCAGCATCTATTCAGTGATAGAGAGACATTATCTGGCAAAGCTTCCTACGGAAAAGGATTGTATCATCACTGATACCAATAGAGTGATAGCCACCCTCAATTCGCTCTGCCGTGAGATGGATGACCGCTATGATCTGCTGATGCGTGCCAAGGTGCGTAATATCAAGGAGTACAACGAGAAATTCAAGAATAGAAGACTGAACCCCGAACGCGGTCACAGATATATGCCGTACATTGTGGTCGTGATAGATGAATACGGAGACCTGATCATGACTGCAGGCAAGGAGATTGAGCTGCCTATAGCCAGGTTGGCGCAGAAAGCTCGCGCCGTCGGCATGCATGCAATTATCGCTACACAGCGTCCCACAGCCTCCATCATCACCGGTACCATCAAGGCTAACTTCCCGGGACGCATGTCTTTCCGCGTATTTTCCATGATCGATTCGCGAACGATACTGGACGCTCCCGGTGCCAATAGACTGGTGGGCAAGGGCGACCTGCTCTTCTCTCAAGGGAATGAGTTCATTCGAGTCCAGTGTGCCTTCGTGGACACCCCCGAAGTGACCCGCCTTGTGGAGTATATCGCAGGGCAGCAGGGCTACTCAAGTGCGTATGAATTGCCTGAAGTCCCCAACGAAAATGCCACTGAAGGCGGATCTGTGAGGGTGGATGAGCGGGATCCACTCTTCGAACAGGCTGCCCGCATCTTGGTGATGGAGAACACTGCTTCCACATCTCTTCTGCAGCGAAAATTCTCCATAGGCTACAATCGTGCTGGAAGGTTAATGGATCAGCTCGAAGCAGAGGGGGTTGTGGGCAAGCAGGATGGCAGCAAACCCCGCGAAGTACTGATGACAGAATCTCAATTGGAGATGCTCTTAAGTTGACATTGTATGAGGAGATTATTGATATTATTGATACTTTGCTTGGGAATACTATCCCTGACCCCGGTTCAAGCACAGACACCCATGGAGAAAGTGCTAACACAAGTAGATGCTTCTCAAGGGTTAGAGGTGTATTTTAGCTTGGAGGGGCAGCTCTCCGCGAAGCAAGAAGAGGGGGTCTACTATGCTATGGGGAAGCAGTTTTATATGGAATCCCCCATCCTCACAGCCTGGTACAATGGCAAAGACCTTTGGGTATACGTGCTTCAGAACGGCGAGATCAACCTCTCTAATCCCACTGAGGAGGAGCTAGCTGAAATCAATCCCCTGACCAACCTGGCTCTGATGCAGTCCAAGAAGATGAAAGTCACGCACAAATCCATCCCCGGTGGCATACTCTTCACGGCAGTTCCCAAGTTGGGCTACCAAGGGTCTCTTACCCGCATCACGGTTAAGGTGGACAACCAATATAAACCGACACTTCTAACCGTTCATGACAGGGGGTCAGAGACGCCATTGACTGTGACCATTTCCAAGATCAAAAAAGGCATTCCTCATCCATCGAGCTTATTTACTTTTGACAATTCCAAGGCTCCCGGTGTCACGGTGGTGGACTTGCGTTGAACATTTTCCCACCTTCACCTTTTATTTTATACTGACTCAATAACAATACTCATTATGGATACTACGACAAAAAAGACACATTGCCTGATCATAGGATCGGGTCCGGCAGGTTATACCGCTGCCATCTATGCTTCCAGAGCCAACCTAGCTCCGATTTTGATCTCGGGAATGCAGCCGGGAGGTCAGCTGACGACCACCACAGAGGTGGAGAACTTCCCCGGATACCCCGAGGGTGTCACCGGACCGGTGCTTATGGAAGACCTCAAAGCCCAGGCAGAAAGATTTGGCGCTCAGATGTTGACCGGAGAAGTTACCCGCATCAATCTTGATGAACATCCCTTCCAAGTGACGGTGGATGACTCCTCGGTAATCGAAGCAGATACCATAATCCTTGCCACAGGAGCCACGGCTAAGTATCTCGGCATTCCGGATGAAAACAAATATGCCGGCATGGGTGTGAGTGCATGTGCCACCTGTGATGGATTTTTCTACCGCAATAGGACCGTGGCAGTCGTTGGCGGTGGTGATACTGCCTGCGAAGAGGCTCTCTACCTCTCCTCTTTGGCGCAGAAGGTATACATGATCGTCCGCAAAGACTACCTCCGCGCCAGCCAGGTAATGCAGGACCGCGTGATGCAAAACGATAAGATTGAGATCCTCTTTGAGCACAATACCCTGGGTCTCTATGGCGAAAATGGTGTCGAAGGGGCACATTTGGTCAAGAGAAAGGGACAACCTGACGAAGAAAATGTAGACATCAAGATTGATGGATTCTTTCTCGCCATCGGACATAAACCCAACTCTGATCTCGTCAAGGAGTATGTGGATCTGGACGAAGTAGGATATATCAAGACCGAAGGAGGCACTCCGTGTACCAAGGTTCCCGGGTTCTTTGCTGCCGGAGACGTTGCCGATCCCATCTACCGCCAGGCCATCACAGCAGCAGCGAGTGGATGCAAGGCTGCCATAGAGGCTGAGAGATACCTCGGTGAGCAGAAGATCATCTGATCACTTACAGCTTTATTTGCCATAGAAGGCATCATTTATAAGTACCTGAGCCGTAGAGGATGAGTCCTTTACGGCTCCTTTTTTGTATATATGCAGTGTCTATAGACCTATATACCCAAGTATAAACCCCAGTATTAAGATGACAAATTCAGCACCTCTTGCCGAACGCATGCGGCCCTCCTCCCTTGATGATTACGTGGGACAGGAGCATCTTGTAGCCCCAGGAGCTCCCCTATATGAGATGATCAAGAGCGGTATCCTTCGCTCCTTTATCCTATGGGGTCCCCCCGGTGTAGGCAAGACCACGCTGGCACACATCATCTCCCAAGAGATGTCTCTCCCCTTCTACACCCTCAGCGCCGTCTCCTCCGGGGTGCGTGATGTTCGTGAGGTGATCAAGAGTGCAGAGGAGAGGCAGGGTCTCTTCTCCCCCGGCACGCCCATCCTCTTCATCGATGAGATACATCGCTTCAGCAAATCTCAGCAGGACTCTCTCCTTCATGCGGTGGAGCGGGGAAGCGTGACCCTCATCGGTGCCACCACTGAGAACCCTTCCTTCGAAGTCATTCGCCCTCTCCTCTCCAGATGTCGCGTCTTTGTGCTCAAATCTCTGGACAAAGATGCGATGCAAAAGCTCCTAACGCATGCCATTCGGGAGGATGAAGTCCTCAAGACCTTCGACTTCCGCATTGAGGAGTCTGAGGCTCTCTTTGCCGCTGCCGGCGGAGATGCCCGCAAGCTCCTCAACATCCTAGAGATGATGACCACCCTACCTCAGGCTCAATCCACCCACCGGGTAATCATTGACAATGAGTCTCTCGCCCAATACCTGCAGCAAAATCCTGCGGCGTATGACAAGGGAGGCGAACTACACTACGATATCATCTCGGCCTTCATCAAGTCTGTACGGGGTAGCCATCCGGATGCTGCCCTCTACTGGCTGGCACGAATGATCGCCGGAGGGGAGGATCCCAAATTCATAGCGCGCCGTCTGGTAATCCTCGCTGCCGAAGATATCGGGCTCGCCAACCCCAATGCACTACTGATAGCGCAGTCAGCTTTTGATGCTGTCGAGAAGATCGGATGGCCCGAAGGGCGTATACCGCTCGCCGAAGCTACCATCTACCTGGCTACCAGTGCTAAGAGTAACAGTGCCTACCTGGCTATTGACGCTGCCTTGGGTTATGTACGCAACCACCCACCCCATGATGTCCCGATTCATCTCCGCAATGCCCCTACCGAACTCATGAAAGAGCTGGAGTACGGTGCTCGTTACATCTATCCACATGACTACGAAGGACACTATGCACCCCAGGAGTATCTCCCCAAAGAGATCCCTGAAGCCAAATTTTGGAACCCTGCCCACAACACCTCAGAGGCACGTATGCAGGAAACGATCCGGCAGATGAGAGATCGTTACACCGGGGAAGAAGACAAAAATAGCTAACCCTTGAATCCAGCTTAAATATCCGGTTGCGGGTAAATGCAAAATCTGCCTATGAATTGGGGGTGTGATGGAAGTAGGTTCCTCACACCCCCAATTCACTATACAGATCGGATTAATTTGAGAAAGATAAAGACGGAACCTAAAAGCAATTTCTTTAACACGCCCAACTCACCGCTCCACTAACCACCTACGCAACTATTGTTGATTCATCAGAGTATCTCACCTTAGCGTATTTTAGAATGAGCTTAACACAAAACAAACCTGATTTTTAACAGCAAAAGTGTTGACAAATCAAATATCCTATATAACTTTGGGCGTATAATAACTACATAAACGCATAATCACTAAAGCAATGCATTTAAAGCCCGTGTTAATTCTGATGATCGCCATATTGCTTTCATCTTGCGACAGCCGGCTTATTTCTGAGTCTCCTCGAGAAGAGTTTACTCTCCGAGAGGAGCAGTCTTACGTTGGATCTGAAATAGAATTTGCTAAAGCGCTTTCCAGATCCATAAGCTCCTCCACAGAATTGAAAAACCATTTATGGGCTGCAGCTGAAAAACAGTTCGACAAGAACTATGATGTCCTATATCATCAAGTCAAAAAAGTGTTTAATATAGGCGGATCGTTCAAAATCAACCAAAGCAATAAAGGATCCAAGGACTATCATTTCACAGAGAAATACAAAGACGAAAACGACAATCTTGGGACATTCAATATATATTTCACAGATCCCATTGTAATCAATTCAGTAGGAGACAAAGTTTCGCATTATAACATATCAACAGGCTCTATTGAAGTATCAATTATACCACGTAGAAATAATCGCTAATTCATGAATAACGTTTTACTTAACTTCATCAGCTTAGTAATCATTTTAATATCCATTTATGGATGTGACTCTGATTGCAATAATCGACCTTCAGATGGATTTGAGGGAACTGTTTGGATGGATAGAGTGTCAGATAATACCGCTTTAGACCCTGAGTTTATTCACCCGCCCTATTATTATCGACTTAAGTTTCTCCCCGAAAATAAATACTCAATGGACATAGTGGATGGCAATCACGTTGCACTGAAGAATATGGCTCACGGGGATTATCTTGTCAAAGACAATTATCCTCTCCTTCAAAATACATATTACACAGTAACAACTTACGTGCATGGCTCTGACGTAATGATGGTGTTAGCTTTAGGGGCTTATTTGCATAAGCAGTAGTACTTGGGCTAAAGGGGGTAGGACCCTCATATTATAAAGTAGGTGTGTGACGATTGGGTTACACACCTACTTTTCGTATGACAGGAGATATTTACCGTAAAAAGCAAATATCGCAGAATGTAAATCACTTCATTATAATATCACATTTTGCCATATGGCAACCCATTAAGGTGATCCGGGGGAATGAATTCAAGATGAAAAAGCTATGAAACATAAGATGAGGTTATTTAAAGTCAGTGTGATTAGTATACTGGTATCTCTATTGATACTGTCCTGCACTAAGAGAAATTCGGAAATGAATCCGCTCACGATAACTGTGAATCCTGATAATGCAGTACCCTCGGGAGAGGCAATATCTTCTATTGATATAATTCCACTGAATGATGCACAAGCGAGTCATTTTCCCGTTAAGATACGAATTGCGGAAATAAACGGCATAGAAAGTATTGGGAATGTGAGCAAAATAGTATATCTTTGCGGTCTGAAAAGAATTAATAACACCATAACTGCACAGCGATGAAAAGAACATACCAACCATCGAATAGGAAGAGAAAGAATAAGCATGGCTTTCGCTCCAGAATGGCTACAGCCAACGGTCGCCGTGTCCTAGCTGCGCGCAGGGCAAAAGGAAGAGCTAAGCTGTCTGTCTCTGACGAGTATAACGGTTAAACCGCTTAGGAGTCTTCATTAGGTCTCCCTAGCCCCTTCGGTCCCAGCGACCGACTTGACATAAGTAGTCTTGAGCCCTCAGCCAAGGCTACTTTTTTTGTTTCAGAGCTTAAACCGCTATTTTTGTAGGAGTACCATATTATATATATCAAACCTATGTTTACCGGGATAGTTGAGGGCACTGCTGAGGTGCTCCATATAGATCAGAAAGCCGGGTCGGACAATATCACGCTGACTCTCCAATGCCCCTTCGTGGACGAACTCAAGATAGATCAAAGTGTCTCCCATAATGGAGTATGCCTCACAGTAGATGGTTTCACCGAATCGAGAGATGCCTACACGGTGACGGCTATCCGTGAGACTCTGGAACGGTCCAACCTTGGTGACCTCCAAGCCGGTTCTCTGGTAAACCTGGAGCGGAGCATGAAGATGGGAGGTCGCCTGGATGGTCACATCGTCCAAGGACATGTGGATACCACCGGCAAGTGTACCCACATCGAGGATGCAGATGGGAGCAGGTATTATACTATAGAGTATGAGATCTCTCCGGAGCTGGAGGCAAAGGGGTATATGACGGTAGAGAAGGGGTCGGTATGCGTCAACGGTGTCAGCCTCACGGTGTGTGACTCTACGCGCAAGAGCTTCAGGGTGGCTATCATCCCCTTCACCATCGAACACACCAACTTCAGCACCTTAAAGTTGGATGACAGAGTGAATCTTGAGTTTGACATCATCGGGAAGTACCTCGCTCGTCTCACCGAACTAGGCAATAATAAATGAAGATTGAAGATAGACATGGATATATACGAACTGATACGCAAGAGACAAAGCGACCGAAAGTATGATTCCACCCGCATTCCTGAGAGGGAGGTCTTGGACAGGATCCTAGATGCTGCCCGACTCTCTCCCTCTGCTTGCAATGCACAGCCATGGCACTTTGTGGTGGTCGATGAGCCGGAACTCTCTAAGAGGGTTGCATCAACTCTGACCTCCTTGGTCACCGGCAATATGAATAAGTTTGCGGTCCAAGCTCCTGTCCATATCTTGGTGGTTGAGGAGCCTGTCAACTTCAGTTCTCGTATAGGAGGTATCCTCAAGAACAGACATTTTGCCCATATAGATATAGGTCTGGCAGTACAGAACATCTGCTTGGCAGCAACTCAAGAGGGCTTGGGTACCTGCATTATGGGATGGCTGGATGAGAAGAAGCTGCAAAAGCTCCTCGGCATACCATCGAGCAAAAAGATCTTGTTGGATATTTCTGTAGGATACTCCCTAGAAGAGCCTAAAGGTAAGACTCGCAAGGAGCTGGAAGAGATACGTTCGTATAACCAATACAAATAGCATATGGCACAGAAACCATCCATCCCTAAGGGTACCAGAGACTTCGGGCCCGAAGAGATGGCTCGGAGGAATTATATCTTTGAGACCATCAGAGAGGTCTATAGGAGGTACGGATATAGGGAGATAGAGACTCCTGCAATGGAGAACCTCAGCACCCTGACCGGCAAATATGGTGAGGAGGGAGACAAGCTACTCTTCCGTATCCTCAACTCCGGAGATGCACTCAAAGCCTTTGATCGGAAGGAGTTACTCACCATAGATCCTCAGTCTTTCGCTGCCAGAGCTTGTGACAGAGGGATGCGCTATGACCTTACCGTTCCCTTTGCGCGCTATGTAGTACAGCATCGCAATGAGCTCAACTTTCCCTTCAAAAGGTTTCAGATACAACCCGTATGGCGTGCCGACAGACCCCAGAAGGGAAGGTATCGCGAATTCTATCAATGTGATGCCGATGTCATCGGCTCAGATTCCCTCCTTCATGAAGTAGAGTTACTGCAGATCATTGACGATGTCTTTACCCGCCTAGGAATACCGGTACGCATTCTTCTGAATAACCGCAAGATTCTTTCAGGCATCGGAGAGTATATAGGCACACACGAGCAGATCACGGACCTAACTGTCGCTATCGATAAGATAGACAAGATAGGCTGGGAAGGTGTCTCTACGGAGCTGGTCGAAAGAGGTATCAGCCATGAATCCGTAAAAAAACTGGAACCCATCCTTAAGCTCTCAGGAAGCAATGAAGAGAAACTTGAGAAGCTTGACGAGATCCTGAAAGCCTCCTCAGTGGGTATCAAGGGTATAGAAGAGGTACGCCATATCCTTCATATGCTATCACTGACACCTCTACAGAATAGTCTTGAGTTGGATCTTTCGCTGGCTCGCGGACTTGACTACTATACCGGTGCAATCATTGAAGTGAAAGCTGTGGGAGTGGAGATGGGCAGTATTACCGGTGGAGGAAGATATGATAACCTCACCGGCGTATTTGGTATGGAAGGCATGTCCGGTGTAGGCATATCCTTCGGGGCAGATCGTATCTATGATGTGCTCAACCAACTGGATCTCTATCCCAAAGATCAACTATCGGGGACACAGCTCATGTTCGTCAACTTTGGGGAGAAGGAGCAGGAGTATATCCTTCCCCGTCTCTTTACTCTACGACAAAATGGTATTGCTGCAGAGATCTATCCCGATGCTGTGAAGATGAAGAAGCAGATGACCTACTCCGACAAGCTGGGCATACCTTACGTAGCCTTTGTGGGAGAGGAGGAGATGAATTCCGGAAAGATCACTGTGAAAGATATGGCAACGGGAGAGCAGAAGTCCCTGACAACAGAAGAAATCATTCATCTATTCAACTAAAACTAATATATATCCATGAAGACTTTGGTTGTGGTGGGACATCCCCACTTGGATCAGTCAAACATCAACAAAGCATGGGTCAATGCCCTGCGAGACATAGAGAACGAAGACATTAAGCTACACATCCTGAGCGATGTCGTCAGATCGGATCACTCCTTTGATCTGAAGCAAGAACAGGATTTGATACGTGAGTATGATCGTATTGTCCTACAGTTTCCTCTCTACTGGTATATGGTTCCCGGGATCATGAAAGAGTGGATGGATACTGTGTGGGCAGAAACATTTGCCTATGGCGAAGGGGGTATCCACATGGAAGGAAAGCTCCTCGAGATAGCAGCATCGTGTGGTGCTCCTGAAGAGGCATTTAGCGAGATTAGTCTGGAAACCTATCTCTCTTTCCTAAAGGGATCTGCAGCTTTCGTAAGAGCAATATCCGGTAGGATTTTTGCTTTCTATGGTGCTGAAATGCCCGGCTGGGAGGATAGACTCAAGCAGAGTGCTGCAGAGTACAAAGAATTTATCCTTAATGTCCCTTCCGAACTCGCTACGAAATAATTACTCACTCAATACTTAATGCTATGATTTCACTTCACGTCTCTGATGAGTGCTCTACCCTGAAAACAGTCGTAGTGGGTCTGGGAGAAGAGTCCGGAGGTACTCCCTCTCTCTCCTCAGCCTACGATGCTAAGTCTTACGAGTCCATTATCACAAACACCTACCCTACAGACTCTCAGATCCAATCCGAAGTAGATGCCTTTGTAAAAGCTCTTGACCGAGAAGGCTTGGAGGTATTACGCCCCACTAATATCCCGAACTGCAATCAGGTATTTGCTAGGGATGTAGCATTTGTGATTGAGGACAAGCTTATACGTGCCAACATCATACCGGATAGAGAAGCAGAGCTTAAAGCATACGATGAGATATTTGCTCATATAGATCCGTCGAAGATTGTAATCCCACCCGAACATGTCCACATTGAAGGTGGAGATGTAGTGCTATTTGGTGATAAGATATTCTTGGGCATGTACCTCAGTCCCGACTATCCCAAATATAAGATGGCACGTACTAATAAGTATGCCATAGGATTCTTGAAGGATCTCTTCCCAAAGAAGGATATAATCCCTCTCGAGCTCATCAAGCACGATACTGATCCTCACACCGGAATACTGCATCTTGATTGCTGCTTCCAGCCGGTGGGTGGAGATAAAGCCATACTCTTCCCGGGAGGATTTCGACATACTGAGGACTGGGAGTATATAGTCGAACTATTGGGAGGTGAGAATGTCATGATCCTGACACGCGAAGAGATGTACCAGATGAATCCCAACATCTTTAGTCTATCCCCTACCAAGGTGGTGATAGATAGTACATTCACTAGGCTCAAAGGGTGGATTAATCGTCGCGGCATAGAGACCATAGAAGTTCCTTACCGCAGTGTCTCCAAGCTTGGAGGCCTTCTGAGATGCTCCACTCTTCCCCTATATCGGGAGCCATGAAGACAGTCCTGAGTCTGCCTCCGGAAAGCATCTCCTACTTTCATCATCTATACACCTCTCCCGATTACGTTGTAGGTCATGATCCCATTGGACACAGAGTAGGATCAGGGGGAGGTCTCATTCATCTTGTCAGGGAATTAAATCTACCTGTAGGTCAAGAGACATTTCTTTTCATCAATGCAGGTGGTGAGAGCAGAAGGTTGCCTGCTTACGGTGCTTATGGGAAGGTATTATTACCCATCCCTGTTCTGAAGCACTCCAGAGGGCAACGTATTGACCAGAGACTATTAGACCTGCAGGAAGAGTATCTCAGTCGTATAGCCCACAAACTAGGAGGTAACGGAAAGGTTGTCGTAGCAAGTGGAGATTGTTATGTCGACCTTCCGGAGAAGTTACCGCCTATCCCTGAAGCTGATATAGTATGTCTCGGACTTCGGGGAGACCTCTCCACAGCCTCCAAGCATGGAGTATTCGTGGTGAAGAGTGAATCGCCCGAGGTCTTAGAATACATGCTCCAGAAGCCTACAGTAGATCAGATGCGAGCTATCTCTTCGGACCATACACTTCTCATCGACTCAGGTGTATGGATCCTGTCCCCGAAGGCTATAGAAGCTCTGGAGAAAGAGTGCTCCCAATCCCCATCCGGATACTTCGATCTCTATTCAGATTGGGGAAGATATTTAGGCATTCAGGCTAGGAAACCATCAGAGTCCTCATCAAAGCTCTCCGCTAAGGTATGGTCTCCACAGGGAGCATCCTTCTTCCACTTCGGATCATCCTCCGACCTTATCAGCTCCATGTATGCGCTACAGAACCTCCACAACTCAGGAAATGCCGGAGTAGAGGTCGGAGCTTGGAAGCTGCACAAATCTGTCTTCGCCCTTAATGCCAAAGTAGCATACAGATACAAAGATCATAATGAGCTGATATGGATAGAGAACTCTTACATTCCCTCCACATGGAAGCTCTCCTCCAAGCACATTATTACAGGCATACCTACCAATTCCCGCAGCCTTACAATCCCTGAAGGTTGGTGTATCGATGTATTTAGGACTCAAGAATCTTCCGGGTGGGTACTGCGCACTTATGACTTTGATGATAAGTTCAGAGGAAAGATATCTGCCCCCGAGACCCTCTACCACCATCGTCCTGTCTCTGAATACATCCAAGTGCAAGAGCTTGATATTCCCGACACGGACATATATGAAGCACCCCTATTCCCCATATTGGACAGTAAAGAAGCTCTCTTTGATGCATTGGAGGACCTATTGTCGGGCAGAAAGATTCGCAGTAATGTGCTGGGGTGGCTTTCACCGTCTCAATGCATATCCCAAAATGACCTGATCATTGGAGAGCAACAGCGACAAGCCTTCCTTCTGGAGGATATCTTGGCTATGCGTCGTAACTGGACCGGAAGTGTCCTGTATCGATCTGACCTGGGCAGAGTGGCAGAGATTCTTCGATCTCAGGAGGTCTCTTCGACAGATCTGTCTCCTCTTCCCACAGATGTACCGGAAGTCATCCACATGCATGATGCCATGATGCAGTCCCTGCTGTGGAGAGATCGACCCGAGCTATCGGAGGAATACTCCCGAGCAGCTCACGATCATCTCAGAGAGTGGGTAGATCTCTCCAAGGAGTATACCCCCCCCACCCTAGACACTCACCTCTTTAGCGACCAGATCGTATGGGCTCGCTCTCCGATACGCATGGATATTGGGGGTGCATGGTCCGATACTCCTCCCTACTGCATGCTGGAAGGTGGCTCCGTAGTCAATATGTCCCTCCTCATCAATGGACAGGAACCCATCCAAGTTTACATCAAGAGGTCTGAGAGAAAGTCCATAACCCTACGCTCCATAGACCTGGGCAGTACTGAAGAGATCTCCGATGTGGAGAGCCTCACGGACTACCGGAAGATCAAGTCACCCTTCTCTATCCCCAAGGCTGCACTTACCATCTTAGGATTACCATCTCACATTGCTAGGCATACAAGCTGGGCAGAGGGTATCGACGCACTAGGCGGAGGGATGGAGATTACCCTCATGTCGGCACTCCCGGCAGGTTCGGGTCTTGGGGTCAGCTCTATATTGGCTTCGACCGTATTGTCTGCACTCAATTCCTACTTCGACCTTGGATGGATGGCACACGATATAGGTGGTCGCACTCTACTCCTCGAGCAGCTCTTAACCACAGGTGGTGGATGGCAAGATCAGTACGGTGCACTCTTTGGCGGTATCAAGCTCCTCACCACACGCCACGGCAGCCAGCAGATCCCCGAAGTCACATGGCTACCCACTACACTGCTCACTGCACCGGAATGGAAGCCCTGTCACCTTCTCTTCTATACCGGACAGACTCGTGTAGCGAAAGGTATACTGGGTAATATTGTCCGCAAGATGTTTCTCAACGACAAGGAGAGTCTTTCACTGCTCAAGGACATGAAGCTTCATGCCGAAGAGATAGCCTCCGCCCTCTCTCACCATAGGTTTGAGGAGTATGGCAAAGCTGTCAAGACCTCTCTGGCATACAATTGCAGACTGGATGCAGGGACACTTACTCCCGAGATCGAGGAGATGATCCGTGCCATAGATGACTACGCTCTGGGCTACAAGCTCGGAGGTGCAGGTGGCGGAGGATTCCTCTATATAGTAGCCAAGGATCCTCAAGCTGCCTCCCGCATCCGTACTCTCCTCACCCAACCTCAAAGCTATCTGCCCCCTACTTCACGTATGGTGGAGATGTCACTCTCGGAGGGCGGCATCATGGTGACCAAGTCTTAATCTTCTCAAGATCCCCGGTATGGCAAAGAGTGATACCAAGCTAGTCTACGTCTGCTCCAATTGTGGTGAAGACTTCCCCAAGTGGGTAGGCAAATGTCCTGCCTGTGGTGAGTGGAATACCCTTCGTGAGCATCATGTTCCTCTCCACACTTCTACCCAACCTTCTCTCAAGCCTTCCCTCGAACACACACCGGTACTCCTCAACGAAGTCACCGAGGAGAGAACCTTACGCATCGATATGCACGACCGAGAGCTCAACAGAGTATTGGGTGGAGGACTTGTAGCCGGATCCCTAGTCCTTATAGGAGGAGAGCCCGGCATCGGGAAGAGTACTTTAGTCCTGCAATCTGTAGTGAGAAACAAAGACCTCTCCGCACTCTACGTCTCCGGTGAAGAGAGCCCCGGACAGATCAAGCTCCGTGCAGACAGACTCTGCGATATCTCCCGCACCACTCACGTCCGACTCTTCAGCGAGACGGATACGGATCTCATCCTCCAAGTCGCCTCCCGAGAGCTTCCCGGTCTCCTCATCATCGACTCCATACAGACCATGAGTACCGGAAGGGTAGACTCCTCACCCGGATCCTTGGCACAGGTCAGGGAGTGTACACAGCAGCTCCTCAACTTCGCCAAGCGTAGCGGTGTTCCTGTCCTCATTATCGGACATATCACCAAAGATGGCAATATCGCAGGACCCAAGATTATGGAGCATCTCGTGGACACGGTCCTAAGGTTCGAAGGTGACGGGAATCACCAGTATCGCATACTGCGAAGTCTCAAGAATAGGTTCGGGAACACCTCCGAGATAGGCATCTATGAGATGAGGAATGAAGGACTTCGAGAGGTATCCAACCCCTCCGAGCTACTCCTCAATAATAGGGATGACTCCCTGAGCGGCATATGTGTCGCTGCCACGATGGAGGGATTGAGACCCCTTCTCATTGAGGTTCAAGCCCTGGTGAGCTCTGCCGTATTCGGCACCCCCCAACGTTCGTCTACCGGAGTAGACATACGAAGGATGAATATGCTCCTGGCGGTCCTGGAGAAGAGAGCCGGCTTCAAGCTCATACAGAAAGATGTCTTCCTTAATATCGCAGGGGGGTTGAGGACCACAGACCCTGCAGTGGACCTGGCACTCATCTCCGCTGTCCTCTCCTCCAACTTGGATCTGCCCGTCAGCAGCGAGATATGTGTCACGGGCGAAGTAGGTCTGAGTGGTGAGGTAAGGGCAGTATCCCGCATCGAACAACGCATCACCGAAGCATCCAAGATAGGCTTCGGCACCATCCTCATCCCCCGAGACAATCTCAAGGGACTCGATACTTCCCGCTCCGGTATACGCATCCTTCCGGTATCGAGGGTGGACGAAGCCTTCCGTATCCTCTTCAAGGGTTAACGCCCACTTCCCACTGCCCTTCCGGAGAGGGCTCCCGAGCCCTTCGCCGGAAAGATGCCCTCTTTCAGTTTGAAAAGACGGTATGTTTATGATTGGAAAGACGGCATCTTTTCGATCGTAAACATACCGTCTTTCCAATCATAAACATACCGTCTTTCCAATCATAAACATACCGTCTTTCCAATCATAAACATACCGTCTTTCCAAAAGACTTCCCGACATCCTCCATTTCAAGGTCATTCTGACCTGATTTGAGGAAGCCCTCCACACTTTTCCCCGACAGTTTCCGGTATTCCTTTTACTCTACATAAGTTTGGAGAGATAGATTAATATCCTCTAAACTATATACTCTGCCTGTCCTTTTTGATTATATAACTTACCCCCCCCAGAATATATATTATTTAACTACAAAACTCTTTTACGGATCGGATTAAACCACTATAATTGCGAGTATTGAGACATAGTATTAACCAATAAAAAAATCAAGACAGCCTAAGCACATTTTTTACTACCACCAGCAGCCGGCGATACATCTTCGAATCGGGTATCGCATGAGCTTTGAAGAGTACGATTCGGTTAATCTTTTCACCAACCTAATAACATTGTCATGAAACCAACCAGATTACATTTCTATAGCTGCTTGGTACTGTGTATGATCCTCTGGGGATGTGTACCTAAAGACAACGAGGTAGAAGTCCCCTCTCTCAAGCTGGATCAGCAAGAGCTTACCGTAGCTAATAATGGTGGAGAAGTAACCTTCAATGCCGAAACCAATCAGCTCAGTATTACTGCCTTTGCCATAGGCGAATGGGCGCACGCCTCCGTATCGGGCAAACAGATCAAGGTTATGGTCGAACCCAACACTCAGGGTGCCGACCGCAGCACCAAGATCTTGGTCAATGCAGGCGGACTCATGGAGCAAGTGAAACTCACTCAATCTGCCGCCGACCTTGTATTGGAGTCTAATATCGGGGAGATCTTCTTCCCGGTGAGCGGTGGCTCCAAGACCGTCAGTCTCTTGAGTAATACCGGAAAGTGGACTGTCAAGGTCGATGGAGGAGATGAGTGGCTCACAGTAACTCAGCACCCTCTCTTCAATCAAGTGGAACTAACGACGACAGCCAACGAGGGAGATGCTCCCCGAGAAGCCAAGCTTGTGGCTAACAACGGCGGACAACCCAAGGTTATTCCCATCAAGCAGGATGCCATGGGTATGTACATCCTTCCCATGGATCCATCTAAAGGTGGAGCCTTGGACGTGATCAAGTATGAACTGGCACGTGGCTCTATCCTCAATCCCATCATAGAGCCCGGAGAGCTCTTCGTCATCAAGGGACCCTCTTTCATCACACAGTACAAGAAGATGCCCAAGATCAGCTACATGATGCGGCGCACAGAACCTCGCTACAAGCAAGCTGTGATAGAGGTACCGGATATGAAAGATGTCTTTGGTGAACCCTACAAGAAGTTTATGACCGACAATGGGTTTACGGTAGAGAGTGAAGGGAAAAAGAGTGTCACCTTCGTCAGTGAGAAGATGCAGCTCAGAGCGATGGTAAACGTCACTCTGTATCCTCCGCTGGCACTGGTTACCTTCACCAAATACGCTGTACAGACCAAAGAATACAAGACCTTCGATAAGCTTCCGCTCGAACCTCTGACGGATGTGATCCTGAAGCATAAGAAATATGAGGATGTCAAGACTTACGAAGCAGATCACGGAGGTACTCTCGCCAAGGAAGAGAAGGAAGAATCTCTCGTAAGCTTCGCACTCTTCAATGTCAAAGATCAGCCCTATGATGTGGTGGCACGTGGATGGTTCTTCATAACCGACCCGTCAGAGGGTAATGTCGGAGAAGTGCAAGAGATGATATATTGCGTTAAAGACCCTACCCTTCTCTATTGGAACAGTGGGACTGATAGTGCACCGGAGTATCAAATGACCAAGGAGTTCAGGGCTCTGCTCACCAAAGAAGGATTCACAGACACCGGTAAGGAGACTAATAAAGGCTTCCATTATTGGACTAATGTCAAAAAAAACATGGTTCTAGTTCCGGGAGTAATTAAGGTGTCCTTCATCAATGAAGGTAAGCCTGTGGGAAGCATCAATATGTTTGCCTACGACGCAGTCTCCTCTTCGAGTGGTAAAGTCCACCCACTCCAAGTTCCCAAAGGTATCCGCATGATGGACAAGATATTGAATCAATAAAGTAAACAAAATGTGGTGGGTACGAGAGTCCCACCACATTTACCACTTGCCATGAGTGGTAAGGAACAAGAACAACCTAACATTTTCACCTAAACTATAATTTCTATGATCCATAAGCTCTTACTTCCCATTATATCTACTCTATTGCTGGGGTTGCAAGCATGTGTCCCTAACGATAATACTGTGGATGCTCCCAGTCTGAAGCTGGAAAAGGAGTCACTTACAATAGCCAACTCCGGAGGCGAAGTATCACTTGGTATAGCTACCAACCAGCTTACCATCACTGCTTTTGCTACTGAAGGGTGGGCTCAGGCCTCTGTTTCGGGCAAGACTGTCACCGTCAAGGTGGAGCCAAATACCAAAGGAGTAGATAGGATCACCGATGTGGTCGTGGGTGCAGGAGGAGTGATACAGACTGCCAAACTCACACAGTCTGCTGCAGAAATGGTCTTGGATACCGATTCGGAAGAGATATTCTTTCCGGTCAATGGAGGTACAAGATCTCTGAGCCTCTCCAGCAATACCGGCAAGTGGACTGTCAAGCTCTCGGCACAACCTCAAGGTGATGAGGAATGGCTCACCATCACAGAGGTCCCGGACTTCAATAAGGTAATCCTCACAGCTTCCCCCAACGATGGACCGGCTCCTCGTAAGATGGAGCTGATAGCCTCCAATGGAGGTACTCCCAAGGTGATTCCGGTGAAGCAAGATGCCAAGGGCATGTACATACTGCCCATGGATCCTTCTCTCGGCGGACTGCGTCAGATTGTACTCTTCGAGTCGGCTAGAGGATCGATCACCGACCCTCTGGAAGCTCTCCCCTCCTTCTGGACTCAGTATGATAAGATGAATAGGATAGTATACGAGATAGATGTGGACGGAGACCATACCGACCCTGATAATCGTTATACTCAAGCGCTTATAGACTGCCCCGATAAGGAGGTTATATTCTGTGACGCATACAAGGATTTCATGAAAGAGAAAGGATTTGAACTCTTAAGTGCCACAGAGTCGAGGATGACCTTCGTCAGTGAATCTATGCATCTAGAGGCAGAAGCTCTGACAAGAGAAAGCATAGACTTCGCAGGAGTTCTATTCAAGCCTTATGTGAAGCAACCCAAAGAGTACAAAACCTTCAAGACCCTTCCTCTCGAACCCATCAACGAGATGATACTGAAGAATGCCACCTATGATGATGTTCAGAAGTATGAGCAGAAGCATGGTGGAAAGTTTAGGAGAGACAAGAAGTCCAAAGAGGGACTCCTTGAAGCCGTAGAATACTTAGTAACAGGACAGACACCCAACATCGTTGCACGGGGATGGTTCTTCTACGCTGACAAGAAGAAACTCCCAAAGGGTAAAGAGCTGGGACAGACTCACCAATGTCTGCTCTGCTACGAAGACTACACTCTGATGTACTGGAACAATGGTACTGCTGACGAACCCGAATACCATATGACCAAAGAATTCAGGAATCTCCTGAAGAGCCAAGGATTTGAAGACTCCGGACAGCAAGACAGATTGGGATTCTCCTTCTGGGTAAATGCCGAGACGGATGTAGTGATACTGCCCAGAGTAATACAATTCTACGATCTGATGCCGGAGAAATCATTGGGAGTCATCAATATGTGGATCGAGAAAGTAGGTACTGCTTCCGGTGTTCTACCTGACATAAAAGGAGTTCCTCAAGATTTAAGTCCGAAGAATAAATAGTATCAAGAATGAAATCGCAAAACACGATGAAGAAGTATATCATAATAGCTCTGAGTACACTCCTCCTGGGGGGAGTATTCACATCCTGCCGTGAAGATCGTCGGATATCGGTAGATCCTCAGGAGGGTACACACTCCTCGAACAGCGGGAGTTCACTTATGTCTTTAGCTCCGGACATTGAGCCCGGTGTACTATATATACAGGTCAAGGAGGGAATCTCTGAGAAGTTTAAACTACAAAATAGCGGACTGGTGCTGAGATCCAGTATGTCCGAACCCCTATCCACGGCTATGCGCAGTATAGGAGCCACGACAGTTGAGCCACTCTTTCCCATGAATCCACGCTATCCCAATAGATACAAGAGAGCAGGACTTGGGCAGTGGTTCAAGGTAAAGTTCGAAGAGATGAATCCACTTGAAGCGAAGAGTATGCTCTCCAAAGTAGAGGATGTGGAGTATATCGAAGAGGTGTACAAGATTGCTCCCGATAGAGTTACTCTTGATGTCATACCCTTTATGGAGGGAGTCTCTACAGACAAGGAGAAGAAGGTTTCGTTCAATGATCCCGGTCTATCACAGCAGTGGCATTATCACAATACCGGGAATGCATCGGGATATGTCAAGGGAGCTGATATCAACCTCCTAGAGGCATGGAAGCAAACTACCGGTAAGCCCAATGTAGTCGTAGCAGTTATTGACGGAGGGATAGACTATGAACATGAAGATCTCAGCCAGAGCATGTGGATCAACCAGAAGGAGCTCAAAGGCACTCCGGGAGTTGATGATGATCACAATGGCTTTATCGATGATATATACGGCTACAGCTTTGTGAATTACCTTATACGTCCTCTGCCTCCGGGAGCCATAGAGCCTGATGATGACTCTCACGGCACTCATGTTGCAGGGACTATAGCTGCTCGCAACAACAATGGTATCGGCGTATGTGGAGTAGCGGGAGGTGATGGCTCAAAGGACAGTGGTGCACGACTGATGAGCTGTGCCATATTCCGTCTATCTGAAGTAGTTATCAATGGTAAAAAGAGGAGCGAACAGGGAGATGCTCCCGAGGCTTTCCAGTACGCTGCAGATAATGGTGCCCTTATTGCCCAGAACTCTTGGGGATATGTCTACCCCGGTCCGTCCGCCATGCCACGTGCTCTTCAGGTTGCCATAGACTACTTCATAGCCAATGCCGGCTGCGATGATGATGGGAACCAAAGTGCAGACTCACCCATGAAGGGAGGTATCGTAATCTTTGCTGCAGGGAACGACAACAAAGGGTACAATGCTTTACCCGGCTCTTACCCCAAGGTTGTCTCCGTAGCATCTATGGGTCCCAATCTGAAGAAGGCTTCTTACAGCAACTGGGGTAAGTGGGTAGACACCACAGCTCCCGGAGGAGATATCACTGTCTTCGGTAGCAAAGGAGGCATTCTCTCCACAGTTTCTCCCAAGATAATACCCGGGAAGAAGTATGCTTTCTACCAAGGGACCTCCATGGCCACACCACATGTCTCCGGTATCGCAGCGTTGGTAATATCCAAGATGGGTAAGAAAGGATTCACTCAGCAAGAGCTCTTCAGCAGGATTGTCACTTCAATTCTACCCGAAGATATCAACGAACTTAATCCCAACTACAGAGATCAGCTCGGCATGGGATACATAGATGCCGAGAAAACCCTTGCAGTCAACCTCAACAAAGCACCCGGGACGCCCAAACTAACGCTCGAGAAGCAGGACTTCTTGTCACTAGAGCTTGGGTGGAAAGTTCCCGCAGATGAAGATGATGGCACACCCATCAGCTACCGTCTCTGGATGAGTGACAAGGAGTTTACTGCTGATAACTACGCTACCAAAGGTACACCTCTGGGAGATATCAAGAATGGACGTTCTGCCGTAGGAGAAGCCAAGAAGTACTTGGTAACCAACCTCAAACACTCCACCACCTACTACTTTGCTCTCATAGCAGTGGACAGATGGGGCATCAAGAGTAATGTGTCCATACTTTCAGCCAATACGAAAGAGAATCATCCTCCCAAGATAGAAGGACTACCCACCCAACCTATTCTCTTCAGCAATCTGTCCGAGGCTAAGTTCACCCTCACAGTCAAAGATGAAGACGGACACAAGTGGACAGCAGAGCTCTCAGGTGACAGTAAAGGAGCATCTCTATCTGCCACGGAGGACAAAGTCACTGTCACCATCTGGCCCATCATGAAGGAAGGGAAGTATAAGTTGACTCTAACTGTCACGGACGAGCTTGGAAGTGCTTCATCCGCAGATATACCCTACGAGTTCTTCATATACAAACCGCCCAAATATATCGGTTCTCTATCCGAGCAGATGCACGGACTCAACGAAGGTGAACTCAAGATACCTCTAGACCCACTATACGAGCATGACAGCCATTACAAGTTAACCTTCAAGTCCACAACCTCCAACGAAAGTGTCCTAAGTGCCACTGTTGACGAGGCAAACAACTTGGTGATCACACCGAAGGGTGTAGGGGAAGCTTCCGTAACCATCATGGCTGAGGATGGCATCAAGAGCGTGCCCAGTGTGTCTCTCCGTGTCAGGATAGTCAAGGACGGACATAGTGCGGTGCATATGGCTTACCCCATACCCGTCAAGAGAGAGCTCAACCTCCTCATCAATAAGAATATCAAGGAGCTCCAACTCCTCTTCCTGAGCATGCGTGGTGAGGTGATGTGGAGCGCCAACGTAACACCCGGAAGTAATAATATAGCCGTGGTGGATCTCCAAAAGCTTATACCCGGCACCTACAGAATGGTGGCGAAAGCTTCAAATGCCGAAACTGAAATGGTAATTGTCAAACGATAACTGTGACCGAACAATGAATAAGCATCATATTATACTACTGGCGATATTACTACTTGGTACCCTCGGACTCTCCCCGGAGATACGGGCTCAGGGGCGTCCCCTGCCCATCCTGGAGAGGAATCCCGATGCACGATCCGCCGCCATGGGCAATGTATCCATGTTATCCACGGAGAGGAATCATTTGTATGTCAATCCCGCATCCATACTCTTCGGAGCTAGGGATGCACACATAGACTATGGTATGGAGATTCCCCCTGCCATCAATGACATCGGTAGGGAATTGTACTACAACGCCAACCTTGGCTACAGATTCTTGGATCGTCATGCCGCAATGGTGGGATTCCGATATCTGGGAGGCTTGGAGATACCCAAATATGATCCCAGTGGCAACGAGCTTCAGAAGAAGACCAAGCCATTTGATTGGATCATTGACCTCGGATATGCCTTCAAGTTGAACAATAGTTTCGGCATTTATGCCACCACATCCTTCATTCAGTCCTATGTCGGTCGCGTAGGGTACGCATGGTCGTCCTCACTCGGAGCTGCCTTCAGTAGGGAACTCTCCTTCGGGGAAGTAAATGCAGCCCTCAAGGTCGCCGACATCGGAATGCCTTTGGCTTACAGCTCCAAAGACAAGTATACCCTGCCCGGCTCTGTACAGTTCGGAGCCGACCTCAAGTGGATGCTTGCCGAGGATCACAGGTTGACCTTTGGAGCCGGAGCCAAGAAGTCCATTATCTCCTCACAGACCAATTGGTTCCATCTCGGTGCCGGTGCTGAATACAGTGCATTCGATATTGTCTCCGCCCGTGTGGGATATGACTACGGACTCAACGATTCCGGAGCAATTACCTCCGGGCTGGGAGTGGCATTTAAGGGGTTTGCTCTGGACGGAGCTTACCGCATGGGGATCGGAAAGTACGCTACCCGTGACATCATCCTGAGCGCCGGCTACAGCTTCTCCTTCTAATTCTTTTCCATCATTCAATGAGGCTTTCGGACATGGGGAGGAATAGCTTCAAGGTGCTACTCCTCTCTATGTCTGACTGCCTTCCCCGACCCCTTGTTTATAAACTAACTAGTTTCACTCCATAAACTAATGAGTTTATCATCATAAACTAATGAGTTTATGACCACCTAGATTCCGCAAGCTGAATTGGGGTGAGAAAAAAAGGTGAGAAATCCAGAGA
>X289_Eastern_Grey_Kangaroo__coassemble_113_pt1 | contig 37612 bp, 30 predicted proteins | sample X289_Eastern_Grey_Kangaroo__metabat2_low_PE_002 | metagenome-assembled genome bin X289_Eastern_Grey_Kangaroo
ACAGTAATTGGAGCCTTCCGCATAACCTGAATACTCACCTTGCGGAATTAAGGTAATTACATCTAACTACAATAAGAAGCTCGCTATTATAGTTTAGGGGGCTAGCTACAATAACGAGCATTTTATTGTAACGTAATCAATCATCATCATGAGAACCCAAAATATCTGGAAAATCCAAGGGAAGATGATCTTTCTTTCTTCACTTCTGCTTATTTCGGCTTGCAAAAGCAATGAGAGGGAGCCCGTTGACCCGGTTAATCCCAAGAACAATCAAAACAAAGATATTCAGCTTTATCTGCATCTCAGCAATCCCTTCTTGTTAGATGGGAAAGAGACAAAAGATATCCCCCAAGGGGGAGAGGTCAAAGGGTTTGCTTGGAACGGAACAGTTCCAACCATCTTCAAGTATGTTAAAGGAGAGAAGGGATGGACTGCTAAGGGGGAGAGAGAAAAAATGGAAACGTCTTCGAGCTGGTTTTTTGTCTATCCTGAAAATCATGTTCGGGAAGAGATGAGAGAGGGGCATTTGTTACTCTACCCCAATATGAGAGGTCAGGTGTTTGTGGGGAAGAGCAAGCCCGGGTCGAAAGAGTGTCTTATGACCCCTCTATTGGCTCATCACAGAATAATCCTTTCTCCAGAGAATTATCCCAAGGATCCGGAAAAGGGTTGTATAACGACCATCTCTGTGTCATACGAAGGTATGGAGAAACCTGTTGCCTATGATGTGTCTCTTGAGAAGTGGGTTAAAATGGAGAAGGGTCCATACATTTTTGAGAAAAAGGTTAACATCAAGGACTCTCCCTTCGTGGATGTATTCACAATGCCCACAAAAAATGGTTCCGTGGACATCACTTTCCTCATCGATGGTAAAGAGCAGACACAGAGGGTATCCTCCCTCAACCTCTCTGCCTCATCCACTACAACCACTACAATCCTTCCCAGGGAAAAGAAGGATGAACCCGGGGCACCGGAACAACCTTCCGAAAGATTGTTTCCGATAATCTCAAAGATGAAGAGCAGACCCTACGAATCCTTAAACACAGCATTCTATCAATCCGAGAACGAAAAGTGGACGAAGGAGCTCAGAGAGCATAGAATAAAGTGGGATGAATTTAGACCGGCTGCTTGGATTGTAGAGATGTTTGATCCAACTTGGAGGAGTGTTGGAGAAAAAAAACTCCTGAGGAATGAAGCCAACATTGTATGGCACAGAGTACTTACTTCTGCGCCGCAATATAAACCGGATGTAAGGGGATGGAAGGAGATACCAACGGATACCAGACCAAGGATAATGTTGGCATTAGTGGATGAGAACGACAATATTGTGGAAGCTTATCCTCCGCTTTATTTGGGGGGAGAATTCCCTTGGACCTTCACAGAATTCTTGTGTTACGTAACCGCTCCGGAGGGAGAATATTACATTCGGACATTCCTTGAGCATCCCGACGAAAGGAACGTGTGGATGGAGGTGTTGCCAATGTATAGGCAGGATAAAGACGAAGGAGGTAAACTTGTGATAGACTCCCCTCAAAGGATAAAGTATGATACGAAGGTTGCTGTGTTTGCCAAGCCTCAAGGAACTCCTTACCTCAACTTCAACTTCAAAATGTGGTATTCTGAGAAAGGGATAAAAATTGGTAGAGTAAATAACAACATGGGAGAGGAAAGCAGCTATCGAAGAGATGGCTCTCCGGGATTTCCGGAAACCTTCAATCCAAGAGAAAACAGAGATGTAATCATCGGGTTCAATTTATTGCCTAAAACGGGGGAGAGAATGAAAGGAAAGGTGTTTGCGAAGTATAGTAACATTCCCCTAGTGCTGACCACCATTGATCCCAAGTGGTTTGAGGAAAATGACAGCTATAACACTGAAGATATAGACTCTGACACTGAAACGTATGTTGAATTGGAGGTGAAAATACTCCGGACAGTACCGGATGAAATAGCTTGGGGAATGAACGGACAACTAGAGCAACGTATCTCACTCTATTGGATTCCAGAAGGAAAAACTAAGGAGGACGCAGTCATGATCCGCCCCAACTTAAATCCCTTCTTCAACTACATGTCCACATATAGGGATACAGAGGATACCCTTGGTCACTTGGTGGATCTGCACCGCAATCGAATCAGATCCCCCCGCAAGGCTAACTATCCTGTATTTTACGGATTCCCCGTGACAGTTCAACCGGGGAGCGGGCTATGAAGCCCCTAAATACTATAATTGAAAAGGAATCGCAGAGCAGTATATAGCCCTGCGATTCCTTTTCTGATCTAGAAATCCATATTGTCGTACATGGTAATAATACTGTCTACATCGTGTAAGGTCAGTGTCTGAGAAGGGTTCTACCACCTTATCAGTCATTACAGACGATGGAAATTACTACTCCTTTGTCGTGAGCTATAACGCCTCTCCGGAACAACTCAACATCAATATGAAACTCAATGGGGAGAATGTGGGTAAGTCTCCGATATCCTTCCCAGAACTCAAAGAGGAAGATCAAAAAAGCGGTAAGCAACCGGTTGAAGTATACTTCAACGAACTCGGTCGTGAGCCCACATCTCTAGTAAAGATGATAATGAGATCTATTTACGAAAACAATAGAAAAGAGATCGTGGGTGTAGGAGTTTCTCGTAATGGTATACAAGCCGGCATTCAGGGGATATACCTTAACAATGGGCTCTTGTACTTACACACCTTCATGCGCAATAAAAGTTCCATGCCCTTTGATGTCGATCGTGTGACATTTGAAATTAAGGACAAGAAGCTCATGAAGAAAATTACTCCTCAGACCACCACGTTAAAGGTCCTACGCACCTATAACTTCACCCCAAGGATTGTTCAAGGCAAAATTTTCCGGAGTGTCTACTGTCTTGAGCAGTTCACCTTACCGGAAGATCAAATATTGGTCGTTACCTATCATGAGAAAAGAGGTAACAGGGTGGTCACTTACCAACTCAACTCTAAGAACTTATTACGAGCAAAAACAATCAACGAATTAAAAATCAGAGGCAATGAAAGAGATAACTATTAGACATATTGTATGTTCACTACTCCTTTTCCTTCCTTCATTCGTTCTGGCACCAACATCCAAGGCTCAAATGTTGGAGGGGAACAAGTTTGTTAGTGCTTCTGTGGGCAGACACCTTTTCAGGGGTGATCATATTAAAAGCCCCATGATCGCCACCCTCGGAGGTGGTTACTTCCTCTCGGGAGGTAATTACATATCCTTCGGGCTAGACTACGCCGGTATGCGTATGACTCCCGAAGATGTGCCATTTAAATCTCAGCAATACCTGGTAAACTTCAGTTACAATGCTCTCTTACTGAACAATGTGACTTCCAAGTATAATCTATACGCTCGTGTGGGAGCTGCTGTAGCTTTTGAATCTCATAACAATGGAGAAAAGAAGTTGGAGAATGGATCAGAGTTGGAAAAAGCCAGCAACTTCTCTTATGGTGGTGTAATCGATCTTCATACAGATATATATGCCACGGAACTCCTCGTACTAACTATTTCTGGAGGTGGAAATATCCTCTTCGATTCATTCTATTCCAGATTTCAACCTTTCCTGCTCGCAGGATTTAAATTCTATTTATAACGTTATGATTGTATCTAATCCGCATCAGCTGAATAGTGATCGATACTCTCTCGATCCCCTCGCTGAAAAAATGAATTCAGACAAAAATCCTGTGATCTCTATAAATGGTTCCCAGGTGATGGTTTATCAAGATAACCATCTTATGGTTAACGGCACTCAACTGGCTAAAGCGCTGAAGATAAACTTAAAACGCTGGTTGGAATTCAAAGGGACTTCAAACTTCATGGAAGACCTATCCAAAGAATTAGGCTTGCCTTCATCTGAACTGAAGATGGATGTACATGTGACTGTCCTTAGAACAAATGTGTGGTTGCATGAGAGGATTGCATTAGCTTTTATCCAAAAATATGCTCCCAATCTCAGTCGTTATGTGTCTGAACAATTGAAGGATTTGAGTCCCTCCGTGGCAACTGAGAAATCTGATTCGGTACATGAATTATCCTCTCGTACGAGAGTTGTTGAATGTCGTTATAATGAGTGTCGTGCTAAGCCTGCCTGTTCCAATCCTAATTCTCTTCATGATTCCAAGGATGCAATATCCCTGTCTTTGATTATATAAGGGATCCCCCATTTCATTTAGGCGGGGTAATTTTTCGGACTACTCTTGATACTGATTTTGAGCAGGATACGGAGCTATAACATAATGAGACCGGAGAGCAGAATTCCGGTTATCGGATGAAAGCTTAGTACGACCCTAGGGCACTAATCAGATCCCTGAAAATAATAATGAGCCCCCGAATAAAGCAGATATCCGGACAAAAATCCGCAGTCGTCAGAAAGAAAAATAGCCCAAATCACCGAACGAAGGACCACAAGATATTGATAATCAGAGACTTTGTACAGTTGTGATAAAATGTCTAATTTAGCCCCGCAAATTGTTTACAGAGCTTTTTAGCTCGTGACTTCGGCTTTTCCTTGTATGTGCACATCAAAAAACAGCATGGGTATGCTGAATATGAGAATAAAAAACTCTAGATTTGTAAGGAGTATTCTGCGTCTGCGGGTGTGAACCGGTTATCGGACATATCTATAAGAGTGGATCAGGAGTATAGATGAGGAGAGATGCTCGAGTGGCTGAAGAGGCTCGCCTGGAAAGCGGGTATACGCCAAAAGCGTATCGCGGGTTCGAATCCCGCTCTCTCCGCTCATTGTACCTCTAGTGTAGAGGGCTACGTAAATAAGCAAATAAATAGAACAAGAAAAGTATTAATCATTAATCTTAAAAACCAACGTACAATGAAAAGATTTTTAGCAAGCATCGCGTTGATGGGCCTACTCGCAGTCGGCTTCACTAATGCAGTCGTTGCTCAAGTAGACTCTACCGGTGTCGCTCCCGAACAGACGGAGACTACCGCCCCGGTTACCAACGACGACAATGTAGTAGTGACTGAAGGTGGATTCCACCAAGCTCTGAAGACCAAATTCATCGAAGGGGGTCCCGAGTTTATGGCCACAATTGCCATCACCCTCATCCTGGGTCTGGCTTTCGCACTTGAAAGAATCATTTATTTGAACCTAGCAGACAACAACAACGAAAAGTTCCTCCGCGATATCGAAGGATATCTTGACAGAGGTGACGTTGAAGGCGCTAAGACACTCGCACGTAATACTCGTGGTCCGGTCGCTTCTATTGCCTACCAAGCTCTTCTTCGTATCGACCAAGGTCTTGATGTGGTAGAACGCTCTATCGTCTCCTACGGTGGTGTGCAAGCAGGTCTCCTCGAAAAGAACCTCTCTTGGATCACCCTCTTCATCGCTATGGCTCCCTCACTGGGATTCTTGGGTACTGTGGTAGGTATGGTGCAGGCATTCGATGCTATCGAGCAGGCAGGTGATATCAGCCCGACTGTAGTAGCAGGAGGTATGAAGGTCGCCCTTATCACCACTATCGGTGGGCTTATCGTAGCGCTGATCCTCCAGGTATTCTACAACTATCTGCTGAGCAAGTATGAAGGCATCCTCAACCGTATGGAAGACTCTTCAATCTCTCTCGTAGACTATATCGTGAAGTACAACGTTAAATATAGAAACCTCTGATTCAATGGCAGTATCTAAGATCCACAAGATTTCCAGCTGGACACTGTTGATACTATCCGTTATCTCAGTGATCATCTTCCTCCTCTTCTTCTTTGGGGGAGTAGTTGATCCTGCAGCGGCATTGCCGGAGCCCACATACACGGCTACGCTCCTCTACTGGACGTACTTCGTATTTGGTCTGGCGGTAGTTGCGCTGGTGGTTTTCGGTCTCATACAGTTTATCTCCAAGCTGAAGACCAATCCGAAGGGGGCGCTCATCTCGCTCGGCTTCGTGGTGGTACTAGCAGTTCTCCTACTTATTACTTATAGTATCGGTAGCACTGAAAGACTTTCTCTGGGTGCAGACTTTGTACAATACAACACCCCCGGATGGCTCAAGATGGCGGATATGTGGCTTTATTCCATATATGTACTCATCGCCTTGGCTATTATTGGCGTAATCTGGGGAGGTATTAGAAATGCCATCAAGAGAAGAGGATAATCAAGATTCGTAACATTCATAAGCATTGACTATGGCTAATAAAAGGAAAACGCCGGGTATAAACGGCTCATCTTCTGCCGACATCGCTTTCATGTTGCTTATCTTCTTCCTAGTGACGACTTCGATGGGTTCGGATAAGGGGCTTTCACGCCGACTCCCGCCGGCTGTTCCGCCTGATCAAACAGCATCTATCGATGTCAACAAGCGAAACCTAATGCGTGTATTGGTCAACACCGAGGGCTCTATCCTCTGCAACGGTGAAGTAGTAACCCTACAGCAGCTGAACCAGAGAGTGAAGGAATTTGTCCTCAATGAAAACGACAACCCCAATATGCCGGAGCGTGTGGATATGAATATCCCCCTGCTCGGCACCATGAAGGTCACCAAGCAGCACATCATCTCACTGACAAACAATGTCGATACCAAGTATGCCGACTACATCACAGTGCAGAATGAACTCGCTAAGGCTTATGGTGAACTCCGTGAAGACTTCGCTCAGAAGAAGTGGGGTAAGAGCTTTGATGAACTCACTACTGAGGAGCAAGAAGCTGTCATTGACCTCTATCCGCAGAAGATCTCTGAAGCTAACCCTAAAAAATACGGTGAATAATTATGAGTAAGTTTACTAAAGGTGGTGGGCGCGAGATGCCCGAACTGAACACCTCTTCACTTCCTGACTTGGTGTTTGCATTCCTCTTCTTCATCATGATGGTGACCTCCATCCGTGAGGTGACAATGATGGTCGAGCTAACTCTGCCTGCAGCGACTGAACTCACCGTACTCGAAAAGAAATCTCTGGCCACCTATATCTACATGGGTAAGCCCATGAAGCAGTATCAGGACAAGTATGGCTCTGAGACTCTGATCCAACTCAACGACAAATTTGCCTCCCCCAACGACATCTTCGACTTTATTGCCCAAGAGAAGTCCTCTAAGAAGGAGGCAGATGCTGCCTACATGACGACAGTTCTTAAGGTCGATGAGGACACCAAGATGGGTGTAGTGACAGAAGTGAAGGAGAAGCTCCGTGAAGCGGACGCACTCAAAATCATCTATGCAGCACGCAAGGGAACTCCAACCCCTGCAGCTATTAGATAAAATTCAATACCCTCCCGAGCAGCTTATTGCTGAGTCGGGGGCAAATAAAGAGAGGAGGCTGATCGGTTGATCAGCCTCCTCTCTTTATTTGTACCTAAAATACTATCTCAAAGCATCAGTGACATCCGTGACAACCACTTCCGCTGCAACAGTCACAGCCGCCTCCCAAGCTCATAAGTTGCTGAACTTCTTCGGGAGTGGGGTCAGATACGGAAGCTATCTCACCTACAAAGTGTAGCGACATGTCAGCCAATGGATGGTTAAAGTCCATCTTGACTCCCTCATCATTGATCTCTAAAACGATACCTTGGAGCGACTGTCCATCCGAATTCATCATGGGTACCGAAGCTCCGGGGTAGACGACTTCATCATCAAACTCGCCATCAACGAAGAAAACTTCACGGGGCAGCGTCGTAATATACTCATCCGATCTTTCACCATAAGCCTGATCTCTATTTAGGACAAAGTCAAACTTCTCGCCTTCTTCCAGACCTAATAGATTCTGTTCGAAGTCATCCAGCATGGTTCCCATACCGTGAATATACTCCAAGGGTGCATCCTGAGCTGTCTTTTCCACCTCAGATTCTTCACCATCCTGTATAGCATAGAGGGTATAATGCACCCTTACAAGCTTGTTCTTATCTACTTTCATTACTCAAATAATGGGGTTAAAGAATTATTTTCCCCTAAAGGTACGACAAATGTTGACGGCAAAATGTCGGAGAGATGCTCAGGATTTACAATTCGGACACTTACCCTTGATCACAATCCTCAGGTCATCCGCCTCAAATCCCTTAGGCAGAGGTACCCGAAGAGTACTTTGATCATCTATACAATAAGTGCGACCACATGTGAGACAATAGAAGTGTGTGCGGCATATACGTTCCTCTCCGTCGCTATCATGGCGGGAGAGAGCATATTTGGATACCCCCGTACCGTCATCAATCTTATGGACCACTCCTGACTTCACGAAGAGGGAAAGAGTCCGAGATATGGTACTCTTGTCGACAGTTTCTAGGAGTCCCTCCAGATCAGCCATGGAGAGTGCCTCTTCAGACTCCTCCAGAGTCTTGAAGATCCACTCTCTCATTGGGGTAGACTTCGCGCCCGATTGTTGCAGAAGCTCATCAAGTGGAGCTTCTTTACCGCTTTCTGTATCTCTTAAGGAATGGTCTTGTAGCATATTATGGCTCAGAAGGTTTATACTTAAGCACTCTCAAGCAGTTGAGGACAGCGACCAGAGAGACACCCACGTCAGCAATAACTGCCATCGTCAGCGTAGCAATCCCCAAAGCTGCCAGTACCAAGACGATCATCTTGAATGCTAAAGCAAAGATAATATTCCCCACAACTATTCGATAGGTAAACCTGGATATATCTATCCCCTGCACTACTTTGTAGGGATCATCGGACTGGATCACCACATCAGCTGCTTCAATTGTCGCCTCACTACCTATACCGCCCATGGCGATACCTATCTCGCTCATTGCCATGACCGGAGCATCATTGAGACCATCACCGATAAACGCCACAAGATGTCCCTCCTTATCCACCCATTGCTCTACATGATGAATCTTATCTTGCGGCAGCAAGCCTCCATAACTCTCGGTCATTCCCAACTCTTTTGATACCTTCTCCACAGTTTCTTTGCGGTCTCCTGAGAGCATGATAACCTGCTTCACCCCACGAGACTTCAGTCCTTGCACCATGTCGGCACTCGTGGGTTTTGGATGATCTCCCAATTCTATCACTAGCACCAAGGTTCCATCCACAGCAAGCAGCACTTGTGTATCCGTAGTTTCACGGAGATTTTCCAGACCAGAGACCCCTTCTCGCTGCATCAGCCGTACATTTCCTACAGCTAAGCTCCTTCCTCTATCATCGATACCTGTGACACCCATACCGGCAACTTCAGAGATATCTTTTACAGAAACCCTTTCATCACCCACCTCCTTCTCCAGATACTTCACGACTGATTGAGCTATGGGATGCGTGCTGGAGGCTTCCATGGCGAGGAGGAGCTTGCGGGCATCTCTCTGATCCACCTTATCGTTTTCCAAAAAGCTCTCTTGGGTGACATCGAAGGTCCCATAGGTCATGGTTCCAGTCTTGTCAGTCACCACCATATCCACCTTTCGCAACTTATCCAAGTAGACTGCACCTTTGAAAAGGATTCCCTTTCTCGACGCTGCTCCTACGCCTCCAAGGAATCCCAAAGGCACTGAGATGATCAAAGCACACGGACAAGCAGTCACCAAGAATACCATTCCACGATACAGCCAGGTCTCAAAATCGTACAAAAAGCTATCGGATACCAAGGACCACACCCATGGCAACACAATAAGCAGAAGGGAGAGTCCAAAAATAATGGGAGTATAAACTCTTGAGAAACGCCTGATAAACTTCTCAGTCTCCGGCTTACGCTCACTCGACTGCTCCACCATCTCTAGGATTTTAGCCAGCGTACTTTCACTATATGCCTTGGACACTCTGAGGTCAATAGGATGACTTTGCACAATGCTCCCTGCCAAGACATTATCCCCTTCACCCAGTTCCACGGGACGACTCTCTCCGGTTAGGGCAGACATATCCAGTACAGCTCCGGATGAGAGTAGTACCCCGTCTAGTGAGACCCTATCCCCGGGCAGCATCCTCAGGGTATCTCCTATCATAGACTCGGATGGGTGTATAGACTCCTCCACTCCATCACGTACTCTCGTCACACTCTCCGGTCGCATATCGATGAGCTTGGAGATATTCTCTCTGGCGCGATCCACCGCTCTATCCTGGAGGATCTCGCCCAGAGTGTAGAGGATCATCAGCATCACAGACTCAGGATACTCCCCGATGTAGAGTGCCCCGATCGATGCAATGGTCATGAGTGTGTACTCATTGAAGAAGGATTTCTCATGCACCAATAGCTCTATGGCCCCCTTTATCACAGGTATTGCCACCGGAATATAGGCTAGCAGATACCAGGTAGTGCGCAACCAAGCGCTCCCCCACCATCCAAATCCCGTATGATCCCAATAGATACCCAGTAGAGCGAGTACCAGTGCCACCGTAAGAGCAATGACTGTATAGCGAGTGGAGAAACCCTCTGCATGATCGTGTTCCTCTATATTTTGACCGATAGGTTGATTGACCTCTTCCTTTATGGACATAGCATTGAATTATTTCTTTTCCACAAAAATATAGATTCAGTCATGCAACCCCGTTGCAAGTCTATTCTCTCTATCTCAATGTCTTGCAAAAAGGAAGACGCAGAGCACCCTTCGTTTCGAATGCTCCACCTCTAGATATCTTTCTGCTCTGCTATAAGTCCTCCCCGGACCGCTCCTAAAATCTATATCCCACAGTTAGATAGAGAATTCTATTATTGTAGCTATGATCGGATCCCGATGATATATTCTGCAGACCATATTGCAGACCTACCATCAATAGCCAATGGTAATACTCGAAGCCCCCACCCACTTGCAGACCATAATCAAACTTCTTGAGCTCTGATCCATCCCCATCTCCCGAAGCATTGATCAGATATCCGACATAGGGCCCGACATTGCCATGGAAGCCCATGCCGGGTCTCGTCTCCAGATAGGCATCCAGAAGTAACGGCATATCCACATAATAGAGATCGGTTAGCTCATAACCTATTCGAGTGTCCGCTACGTAGTCCATTGAGGGGAGGAGAAAATTAAACCCCTTCTTACTGAAGTTGACTGATGGGGAGAAGGAGTATCCAACCATTCCGGAACCTCCCAAACCTATGTCTACACCGGCTCCTACCCTAAATCCTCCGGAGGGTCTGTAGTCTACCGAGGAGGAGACAGCAGTGAATTGGTATCCTCCTAGGAAATAGGGGTGAAGAACGGACTTCTGAGCGGTTAAAGGCATGCCCAGTAGCAGCAACATTATGAGCAGTAAGGAAGATTTGTGTGCCATGATAAGTGGAAGATTTAGAACAATAACAGGTCGATATAACAAATTCCGACAAGGAATAAATCAGAATTTCCGGCTTTCAGAATATGTATTCAAGGTCTGCAATCACCGGATAGTGATCCGATTGAGCCGAACGTATTACCTGAGTATGTACCACTCGCCACCCTTTCATGGGGTGGGCGAAGAGATAATCTATGCGGGCTGATCGATCCCGACTCGGGTAGGTCTGCCCGGCATCCGGCATTGAAAACCAGCTCCCCTCCATGATCTTGGAGATGGATTCCGACTCAGGTTTGGCATTAAAGTCACCTCCTAAGATCACGGGATAAGAAGAGCCCTCAAAGTGGCGAGAAATGTAACGACACTGTGCAGCATTGGTGGAGGCAAGGTTGAAGTCCAAATGAGTTGATGCGAAGCAGAGCGTATCCCGACCTACTTCAAACACCCCCTCCAGCACGATCCTTGTCTCATGCTCAGCGACCGGATGAGGCAACCGAGAGGTCTTCACCTCTATGGCGGGCCACCGTGAGAGGATCCCCAGACCATAATATCCTCCCTCCTTCATATCTATGGCTTTGCCAAAGAATCCGAACATATCCGATGCCAATGCTAGTTCATTCACGAAGTTTCGTCCGTTCTGGTGAGGAGCCTTAGCACGATTGGTCATGACATCCACCTCCTAGAGAGCCACTAAGTCGGGCTTGAATGCCTTGATATGATACCCAATCTCCTCAAGGGTTGCCAACTGACCTGCCTTAAGGTTGTAGGTCATCACCCTTACCCTTATGGTATCTCCGGCACTCACCCTGAAGGGTATTAGTGCGATGAATAATGCAAATATGAAATGTAATCTCATCAGATAGGATATATAGATATGGAATGAAGGAGCTTCACTTCACGGCACACTCACCTTTGCAATGATAGCATTTTCGTATGACATTGCAGTGAAGACTACCCGTCCCAAACCCAATTATAGAGGTCGTGAAAAGACTCATTTCCACTCAAAAAAAGCAGACCCAAAACCCTTCAAAAATTACCCCGCCTTTTTTTCTGAAAAACGTCCGACTAATTTTTTGATTACCCCGCCTTTCTTTTTGGTAAAAGGCGGGGTAATTTTTCTCGAACTCTTTAGCGGGAGTGTTATTTCGCATTTTGTCGTAAATTTGATTTCATATCAAACCAGTCTGTGGCAAATATTTTTCCACCCTAAATATCCTACTATGAACGGAAATCATCAGCCCTTTTCGCTCGACCCGGAGAGATTCTCCGCAGAGATTGATGGGAAGTCGGTTCATCTCTATATCCTGAAGAACCTCAATGGCATGCAGGTATCTATCATGAATCTGGGTGCCAAGGTGGTGCAGGTCCTTGTGCCTGACCGTGAAGGTAATCCTGTGGACGTGGTTCTTGGCCACGACTCTGTAGATGACTATATCGTCTCTGAAGAGCAGTATTTTGGTGCTGTCTGTGGTCGCTATGCCAATCGCATCGCTAGGGGGCAGCTAACTGTGGCGGGTGAAGAGTACTCCCTGCCTATCAATAATGGACCCAATACGCTTCATGGCGGTCTCAAGGGATTTAATGCCGTAGTATGGGATGTAGTGGACTACAATCCCGGCTCTTTGCATCTGCGGTATTTGTCGAAGGATGGTGAGGAGGGATTTCCCGGAAACCTTACGGTGGATGTGATATACTCTCTGGAGGTGGAGAATGAGCTTCGGATCTCTTACAAGGCTGTTACGGATGCACCCACTGTGGTGAATCTCACCAATCATTCCTACTTCAACCTTTCCGGGGAGGGAGCTCCTACTGTGCACGATCATATCCTCACCCTCAATGCTGAGAGGCACCTTCCTACGGATGAGAATGCTATCCCCTTTGGTGCTCCGGAGTCTGTAGAGGGTACTCCCTTTGACTTCCGCAGTCCCCATGAGATCGGTGAACGTATCGATTCGGATGTAGATCAGCTCCGCTGGGCGCGAGGATATGATCATACATATATAATAGACAAGCCTCTGGGTGAGATGGGGCTATGTGCTGTATGCCACTCCCCACAGACCGGTATCACCATGATGGTGCACTCCACGGAGCCCGGAGTGCAGCTCTATACAGGCAATTGGATGTCCGGGAATATGAGAGGCAAGGGGGATAGTCGCTATCCTGCTCGCTCTGCGGTATGCTTCGAGGCACAGCACTTCCCGGACTCACCCCATCATCCCGAGTATCCCACTACGGAGCTGGCTCCGGATGAGGTGTATATGCAGGTGACCTCCTATACCTTTGGTGTAGAGTGACCGGTGACACTACTTTATCATTTAGGAATCTTCTAAAAATCTAAACGTTCAATATTTATGGAAATGTATCAAGAGAAAAAGAACTATGCACTCCCCATTGCGATGATGTTCATCCTCTTTGCGATGATCTCTTTCGTCACGGGATTGACCAATCCTCTAGGGCTTATCGTAAAGCAACAATTCAATGCGACCAACTGGATGACTCAGCTTGGCAATGCTGCCAACTTCCTCGCCTATCTCTTCATGGGTATACCGGCAGGGATGATGCTCCGCAAGAGAGGATACAAGACCACGGCGCTCATCGCTGTAGCAGTGGGGTTCGTAGGGGTGGCTATCCAGGTGCTATCCGGAAGAATGGGCACCGGCAATATGTCAGCCTTTTGGGTGTACCTCTTTGGTGCCTTCGTTTCGGGCTTCTCCATGTGTATGCTCAATGCAGTGGTGAATCCTATGCTCAATACCCTTGGGGGTGGAGGTAAGCGTGGAAACCAACTGATCCAGTATGGGGGTGCGTTGAATTCCATCTCTGCTACCATAGTACCGGTACTGGGTGGTTATCTCATCGGGACGATTAGTCGTGACACTCGTATTAGCGATGCCAATCCTGCTCTCTATACAGCGATGATCATCTTCGCTATCGTCTTCGTGGTTCTGGCTCTCGTGAAGATTCCCGAACCCCACCGTGAGACTGCAGACCAGCTCAATACCAAGCATTCACATAGCCCGCTATCATTCCGTCACTTCGTCTTGGGGGCTATTGCGATCTTTATCTACGTAGGTGTTGAAGTAGGTATCCCTAACTTCATGAATCTCTTCATGACTACATCTCCTGACGCTACAGGAGCTCCAGGACTGGGAATGGATACTGCAGTGGCAGGCTCCATCGTGGGAACCTACTGGTTCCTGATGATGATTGGCCGTTTCTGTGGCGGATTGTTGGGAGCTCGCTTCACCAGTAGGTCACAGCTTACTGCGGTGACCAGTGTAGCTCTAATTCTCGTCCTATTGGGTATGTTTGGTCCTTCCGGATCCACAGTCTCCATGCCCGTCTTCAAGGGAGGTGCTCAGATAGGTTTTGGGGTTGAGACTGTCAATATGAGGGTTCTCTTCTTCATCCTCTGTGGGCTCTGTACCTCTGTAATGTGGGGAGGTATCTTTAATCTCGCTGTCGAAGGACTGGGCAAGTATACCGCCATGGCATCCGGAATCTTCATGATGATGGTCTGTGGTGGAGGAGTTCTTCCGATCATTCAGGGCGCTGTAGCTGACTCTACCGCCAACTACCTGACCAGCTATTGGGTGGTATTTGCCGGAATAGCCTACATGCTCTTCTATGCCCTCGTTGGTTGTAAGAATGTCAATAAGGACATTCCTGTAGAGTAATACTCAGAGTAAAACGAAAATATGAAAGATATAGACTTTGTACGCAGTAGATTCGTGAAGCATTTTGACGGATCCACAGGATATATATACTGCTCACCGGGGCGTATCAACCTTATCGGAGAGCATACTGACTATAATGGTGGCTTTGTCTTTCCGGGTGCTATCAACATGGGCATCACTGCAGAGATTAAGCCCAATGGTACGGATAAGGTGCGAGCCTACTCCATAGATCTGAAGGACTATACCGAATTTGGACTCAATGAAGAGGATATTCCCTCGGCATCCTGGGCGAAATATATCTTCGGTGTGTGTCGCGAGCTCATCAAGAGAGGAGTAGAGGTAAGAGGCTTCGACACCGCTTTTGCGGGTGATGTGCCTCTGGGTGCCGGGATGTCTTCTTCTGCAGCCATAGAGAGTACCTATGCCTTTGCTCTTAATGAACTCTTCGGTGAAGGGAAGGTGGATAAGTTTGAGCTGGCTAGGGTAGGGCAGAAGACTGAGCACAACTACGTCGGTGTGATGTGTGGCATCATGGACCAGTTCGCTTCCCTCTTTGGCAAGAAGGGTCATCTCATCCGCCTAGACTGTCGCTCTCTGGAGCATAAGTATTTCCCCTTTGATCCCCACGGCTACAAGCTCGTGCTGCTGGATACCTGTGTGAAGCATGAACTTGCCTCCTCAGCCTACAATGATCGTAGGAAATCCTGCGAAAATGTAGTGGCAGTCATCCAAAAGGATCATCCTGAAGTAGAGTATCTGCGTGACGTGGATATGGATATGCTCCGCTCCTATAAGGATAAGGTCTCTGAGGAAGACTTCAAGCGTGCAGAATATGTGATCGAGGAGATCCAACGTGTGCTGGATGTCAGTGATGCTCTTGAGGCCGGTGACTATGAGACTGTGGGTGAAAAGATGTACGAGACCCACGAGGGTATGAGCATGCTCTATGAAGTGAGTTGCGAAGAGTTGGATTTCCTGAATGAGATTGCCAAATCATGTAACGTCACAGGCTCACGCGTCATGGGTGGAGGATTTGGTGGATGCACCATCAACCTCGTCAAGAATGAGTTCTACGATCTCTTCATAGAGACTGCCAAGAAGGAGTACCAAGCCAAGTTTGGGAAGAGTCCCAAGGTCTACGATGTGGTCATAAGTGATGGCGCGCGTCGCATAGAGTAAGCGAGAGATTCTCCTTACTATCTACAGGCATTGAGCCACCGTTACGCATTATTGCTAACGGTGGCTCAGTCTGTATTATTGCATTTACGTTGGTTCGAAAGAGTATGACGAATAATTTACATTCATTGATACAGTAGTACTACTCCCGTGAGTGCTTTTATCGATTAATTTGCGATAAACCTATGTAACAATAGCTAGCATGAAAGAAAAACGCTTTCAGATCGTCTCAGTATGGGTGGCGCTACTCTCCTTGCTGAGCATCCTGCCATTTGGGGTTTATGCTCAAACTCTCGAAGTGACGGGAACCGTGAAGGATAGCTCCGGAGAGCCTTTGGCGGGTGTGACCATCCACATCTAGGATAGCCCCAAAGGTGGGGTCACTGACATCAATGGGAAATATAAGGTGACGGAAGTTCCTTCTAATGGCGCTCTCATCTTCACTTTTGTCGGTATGAAGCCCAAGACTGTTCAGGTCAATGGAAGGAGGGTCATCGATGTGGTGCTTAGTGAGAATGCTGAAGAGCTAAGCGAGGTGGTGGTGACGGGCTTCGGATTGGCACAAAGGAAGGAGTCGCTAACCTCTGCCATTGCGGTGATTGGTGCCGATCAGATAGAGAAGTCCGCTGCAGTGACCTCTTCGGGAGCCTTGGTGGGTAAGATCGCCGGGATCAATTCGCGACAGACTGATGGTAGACCGGGAGCATCTACCGCCATACAGATCCGCAATATGGGAGCCCCTCTCTTTGTGATCGACGGGATCCAGTCGGATGAGGGGCAGTTCAACAACATTGACTACAACGATATAGAGTCCATATCGGTACTGAAGGATGCCTCTGCAGCGATCTATGGGGTGAGGGCTGCCAACGGGGTCATAGTGGTGACTACGAAGAAGGGAAGCAGGAAGAGCAAAAATACCATTGCCGTGAGTGGATACTATGGCTGGCAGAACCTCTACGACTTTCCCCGACCTGCAGATGCTGCCACCTATATCCGCAATTACATCCAGTCGGAAACGGTCCAAGGGGTGACCAACTACCGCTACACCAAGGAGGACTATGCCAAGTGGCTGCAGGGTACCGAAAAGGGTTATGTCCCCTTTGATTGGTATGACTATATCTGGGAGACTTCTCCTCAGACCTATCTCAATATGAATCTCTCGGGAGGGTCTGAGAATATCAACTACTATATGAGTGTCGGGCACCTCAATCAAGATGCCATCATTGTCAATTACGGTGGATTTCGACGGACGAATGTGCAGATGAACGTCAACGCCAATGTGACTCCCAAGCTGAGAGTAGGGGGAGGTATGAATGGTCGGATAGAGACTCGTATCAACCCCGGTGTTCCCGGCACGGATGACTATTGGTTACCGCGATTTGGGACCTACCGTAACCTCCCTACCAAGAGGCCCTTTGCCAATGACAATCCCGAGTATCCGACGCTGACTTCCACAGATCCCGGGACGAACTTCGGGTGGTTGACTTTTGACAAAGCAGGTAAGTTTCAGGATACCTGGAGGGTCGTTCAGCTCAACGTCAACGGGGAGTACGAAATATTGGATGGTTTGAAGCTCAAAGCATTGGCAAGCTACTACTACGCCAATCGTCAATTGGATAACCAGGAGTATACCTACAAGCTCTATGGATACGATGAGAAGAGTAATACCTACCCTGTGATCTTTGAGAATAACAATCCCTGGAGAGAGCGTACCCAATCTCGTGTCGAAGAGGTGACATCCAATATCCAACTCTCTTATGGAAATACCTTCGGAGCTCATACGATTTCGGCAGTGCTAGGCGCTGAAGCTATTCGTCGCGATACACCATGGAATTGGGTCCACTCCATCCCTACCTCCAATGCTCTTCATCTCATAGACTACGAGACCATGGACACTTATGATGACTATGGCAACGAGACTCAGGCAAGGTTGGGATATTTGGGGCGATTCAACTACGACTATGCCGGCAGATACCTAATTGAACTCTCCGGTAGGTATGACGGTTCCTGGAAGTTTCCTCCCTCTCATCGTTGGGGCTTCTTCCCTGCCGGATCTTTAGGATGGCGTATCTCTGAAGAGACCTTCTGGAAGGATGGTAAAATTGGTGAGTGGATAGACAACTTCAAGCTCCGTGCCTCTTATGGACTCCTAGGCGATGACAATGTGGCAGGATACAGTCCCTTCGACTATATGTCGGGTTATACTTACAAATCCGGAGGGAGTGTCATAGATGGGAAGTATACCATAGGTACATCTCCTAGAGGACTGCCTGTGACTACACTCTCTTGGATTAAGGCTAGGATGTTGGATGTGGGTATTGATGTGGCACCCTTGCGCAACCGACTCTCAGGGTCTGTGGATTTCTTTCGGAGGCATCGTACCGGACTTCCGGGCTCCAGGTATGATATCCTTCTTCCCTCAGAGGTGGGATTCGGTCTGCCTCAAGAGAATCTCAACTCTGATGTCCATATGGGCTACGACATGGAGGCTCGATGGAGTGACATGGCAGGAGATTTCCACTACACCATTGCTGCCAATATGACCTACGCACGCTTCTATGATTGGGAGCAGTACAAGCCTAGGTTCAACAACTCTTGGGACGAATACCGCAACAGTCTGGTACATCGATTTGGACATCTCAACTGGGGTCTCGAGGCGGATGGACAGTTTCAGTCCTGGGAGGAGATAGCTACCTGGCCCATTGATAACGATCGTCAGGGCAACCGCACTTTGAGACCCGGAGACATTAAGTATAAGGACGTCAATGGTGATGGAGTGATCAACTGGATGGACGAAAGACCTATAGGTTATCGTCAGGATTCCACTCCTATCCTAAACTTTGGACTCAACTGTGCCATGGATTGGAAGGGTCTGGACTTCTCTTTCCAGCTCTCCGGTGGGGCTCTCTCCAGCTGGTTTCAGGAGTGGGAGATGCGTAATCCCTTCCATGATGGCGGGAATAATCCCCAATATTACATGGAGGATACTTGGCATTTGGCGGATATATGGGATGCCCATAGTGAGCTCATCCCCGGGAAGTACCCCATGCTCTTGATAGGTAATAGCTCTCATAGTAACTACTGGAACAGCACTTTCTGGAAGAAGAATGTGCGGTACATCAAGGTTCGCAATGCCGAATTGGGTTATACGCTGCCCAAGCGGTGGATGGAGAAAGCTACCCTCTCCTCAGTACGTATATATGTCTCCGGTCAAAATCTCTTTGGATTCACCAATCTGGTAGGGGTAGATCCTGAGATCCAAGAGACAAATGGTCTGGCATATCCGACCATGAGAGTGATTAACGTGGGCTGTAACATTAAATTCTGATCATCATGAAGAGACTATACTATATCATACTACTCTCCACAATGCTCTATGGCTGCAAAGGGTTTCTAGACCGTGAGCCGGATAAGATCCTCACAGATGAACAGATCTTCGGTGATGAGGTGATGGTGAAGTCGGTACTTGCCAATTTCTACGGTCGCATCACATGGGGGCAGCACATCAATGACTCCTACAGCCTCACGATACTGGACGATGCTGCCAAGTCTGATGGAGGTCCCGACATGAGGCAAGACTTTCCCAATAATCAGTGGCGCGTTTATGATTACGGACTTATCCGAAATCTCAACCAGTTTCTACACGGAGTTCGTTCCTCTTCTGCCCTGAAGAGTGATATGAAGAAGCAGTTGGAAGGCGAAGCGAGATTCATCCGAGCATGGTGCTACTTCAATATGTGCCGCGGAATGGGTGGGATGCCTATCGTGGGAGATGAGGTCTTCGAGTATGTCCCGGGGATGGATATCACCACCTTGCGTTATCCCAGATCCTCAGAAGCTGAGCTCTATGACTATATCATCGCGGAGTGTGATACGATCAAGGACTTCCTCCCTATCGCTCCCTCCATCCATGCTGCTCGGTCTACCAAGTGGGCTGCTCTGATGTTGGAGGCAAGGGCCGCAATATATGCCGGTTCCATCGCTAAGTATAACAACCTCATGCCGGAGCCGATCTCTACCAAAGGGGGTGAGGTAGGTATCCCTGCGAGCCGCTCTCAAGGCTACTACCGCAAGGCTCTCCAAGCTGCGGAGGCAGTGATGGCAGGAGGGCAGTACGAACTGCAGCTCACCAAGCCGGATGATTTGGGGAGGAACTTCTACGAAGCCACCTCCGTCAAGGAAAATAATAGGGAGGTGATATGGGCTAGAGACTATAAGTACCCCGGACAAACCAATGAGTTCACCAAGCTGAATATCCCCGGATCTCATGCAGAAGACATTGATAGAGCTTACGGAGGTCCGATCTTGAACCTCGTTGAGGCTTTCGAATTCACTGACAATCGGGACGGAACCATTCGGACTCGTACCGCTGATGGAGATTATATCTACTACGATGCCCCTGAGGATGCTTTTGCTCACAAAGATGCTCGCCTATGGGGTACAGTTATCTATCCCAATGCAGTATTCAAAGGCAAACCAGTTGAGCTACAGGCAGGACAGATGAGGAGGGAAGGTGGATCTTGGAAGATCGTTACTTCCGAGCCGGGTAGTCGGGATGACGCCGGCATCCTCATTACTTCTGTCAATGGTCCCACCAAGACCAACAACCAGTTCATCAACAAGACAGGCTTCTTCTATCGCAAGTTCCTCGACGAAGCTCCGGGTGCATCCACAAGGGGTCGCAACAGTGAGATGTGGTTTCCTCGTTTCCGTTTTGCCGAAGCTGTTCTTATAGCTTGCGAAGCCTCCTTTGAGCTTGGCAATACTGCTGATGCGCTGAAGTATATCAATCAAGTCAGACACCGGGGTGGATTGCCTCCTCTTACTACGATAGTATTCGAGGATATCGTTCGTGAGAATAGAGTTGAATTTGCATTTGAGGACCACCGATACTGGGATCTCAAGCGATGGAGGTTGGCCGATAAGATCTGGAATGGCAAAAAGGGAGATCCCAATGCTCAGAAATATGCTCTTTTCCCCTATCGTATCACAGATCCCTCTGACCCGCACAATGGCAAATGGGTTTTCGAGAAGATACCCACCCATATGGCGCCCTATCCGATCAAGTTCGAGATGCGCAACTACTACAACTTTATCGATCAAGCTTGGATCAATAATAATCCCAAGATCGTCAAGAATCCTTACCAATAAATTCACACTTCCCGATGAAATCAATCATTGAAATCCTTATACCCGCCGTTCTCACACTGAGCCTCACATCATCCTGTGGGCTGGATAACTATGACGCCCCTCAGGGAGAACTGCGCGGAAAGATCACCTATAAGGGAGAGCCTTTAGGGCTGAAGGGCACCGGAGAGGCTGTCCAATTACAGCTCTACCAGGATGGTTACGCTCTCAAGGGCAGCATTCCGGTCTATGTCGGTCAGGAGGGGGAGTTTCGTGCGCTTCTCTTTGACGGCACCTACAAGCTCGTCACCCGTGACCACAACGGACCCTGGGTCAATTCCCGAGACACCATCACCTTCCGAGTCAATGGAGGCGCTACCGTAGAGGTGCCTGTCACACCCTTCTTCACCCTTTCTGATACCCATATCACTCTGAACGGTACTACCCTCAACGGAACCGTCCGGGTGAATAGGGTGGTGCCTAATGCCCGTATAGACTACCTCACGCTGGTGATTAGTAAGACCTCTTTTGTGGATGAGACATCCAATATCGCACGAGTGGATCTACGAGATATCGATGAAGGTACTCACACCCTCAAGCTGGATCTGAAGGATAACTCCGATTTTTCGGCAGCTCGCAAGCTCTATGCCCGGATAGGAGTACGTGCTTTGGGGGCAGACCAATGTCTCTACTCTCCTGTGATCTCTATACGTTGATCCACCATAATTCCAAACTGTCAATTCTTTTTCATCAAAATCTATAATTATGAAGACTAGCATACTTGCTGCCGCCTTTCTCCTCAGTCTGGGAGTATGGGAAGGATGCACCTCAGGCACTGCTATGGAGAAGAAGGTCCTCAAGACCGACTACACCACTACTCTCCGCGCACCTGCCTATCCACTCATCAACTCTGACCCCTATTTCGGCTTCTGGTCCATGACAGAGAAGCTCTATGATGGTGAGACACGTCACTGGACCGGTAAGGAGTTTCCTATGACCGGAGTCCTACGTGTGGATGGCAAGCTCTATAGATTCATGGGCAAGGAGCATTTTCCCATGAAGCCCATATTGCCATCCTCCAATGAGGAGCAGTGGCAAGGTAAATATACTTTCAGAGCTCCTCTTGGGGGAGGATGGCTTCAGGCTGACTGGGATGACCGTGCCTGGAAGGATGGCACCGCGGCATGGGGTACTTCCAATGAGCCTAACCTGGGCGCCCCTTGGGAGACCGAGGACATCTGGGTTCGAAGAGTATTCCGATTAGACGAAGATCTTACAGGCAGAGATATCTATCTCCATTACTCCCATGACGACATCTTTGAGCTTTACATCAATGGCAAGAAGGTAGTTGATACTGGATATAGCTGGAAGTACAATATTCTGGAGAAGCTTCCCGAGGAAATTGTAGCCTCCTTACGACAAGGTGATAACGTCATTTCAGCTCATTGCCACAATAGAACCGGGGGTGGGTATGTAGACTTTGGCCTCTTTGAGAAGCAACAGGACAACGAGATCTTCCCACAGACAGCTCAGCAGAAGTCCGTTACTGTCTTGCCCACTCAGACCTACTACACTTTCGCATGCGGTCCCGTCGATCTGGATCTCATCTTCACCTCACCTCTTCTTCCGGATGACCTGGATCTCATCTCACGTCCCGTGGGATACATCACCTACCAGACCCGAGCCAATGATGGACAGCAGCATGATGTGGAGATCTACTTTGATACCACACCTCAGTGGGTCGTCCATACAGATAGCCAACCGGTGACCGTGGAGCGAGTAGAGCAGGGCTCCTTCACCTACCTCAAGACCGGAACCGTGGAGCAACCTATCCTGAAGCGTAAAGGGGACGATGTACGCATTGACTGGGGCTACTTCTATCTCGCAGGTCACACAGGTGAAGACGTCACTATGGGATATGGAGACTATCAACTGCCCAAGAAGCAGTTTGCTGAGAAGGGTGTGCTGGATATCACCAATACCGAGACTAAGCAATACAAAATGACCAAATATATGCCGGTCTTGGCTTATTCCCACAAGGATAGGTACGGTCGGAGGAGATGTCACGGGAGGTGTACTCCTCATAGGCTATGATGACCTCTATTCTCTTCAGTATTTTGGGGAGAATGTCAAGGCCTATTGGACGCATGATGGTACCAAGGACATATTCTCTGCTTTTGAGGAATCTTACGCTGACTATGACTCCGTCATGGGGAGATGTGCCGCCTTCAACGATGATCTCATATCCGATGCCAAGGCTGCCGGTGGGGAGAAGTATGCTGAGCTCTGTGCCCTAGTATATCGTCAAGCGATCTCTGCACACAAGCTCTGTGTCGGTAAGGATGGTGACCTTCTCTTCCCCTCCAAAGAGAATCATAGCAATGGATCGATAGGGACGGTAGACCTCAGCTATCCCTCCTCCCCGCTATTCCTCTATTATAACCCCGAACTATGCAAAGGTCTCATCAACCACATCTTCTACTATAGCGAGAGTGGACGATGGACCAAGCCTTTCGCTGCACACGACATCGGCACATATCCGATCGGCAATGGACAGACCTATGGAGGTGACATGCCAATCGAAGAGAGTGGCAATATGCTGATCCTATGTGCTGCACTGGCAGAGGTGGAGGGCAATGCCGACTATGCCGATCGTCACTGGCAGACCCTTACCACTTGGGCTGACTACCTTGTGGATAATGGACTGGATCCTGAAAATCAATTGTGTACAGATGACTTTGCAGGGCATTTCACACATAATGCGAACCTTTCCATCAAGGCTGTGATGGGTATCGCCTCCTATGCCAAACTTGCTGAGATGCTCGGCAAGTCTGAGGAGGCATCTCGATACATGAAGACTGCCCGGGAGATGGCATTGGAGTGGAAGACGATGGCACATGACGGAGATCACTACAAACTCACCTTTGACAAGCCCGACACCTGGAGCCAGAAGTATAATCTTGTATGGGACAAGGTGCTGGGATTCAACATCTTTGATCCGGAAATAGCCCGCACAGAGATTGCCTACTATCTCACCAAACAAAATGAATATGGTCTCCCTCTAGACAGCCGTGAGACTTACACCAAGTCTGACTGGATCATGTGGAGTGCTTGCATGGCAGAGGATAGGGCAGACTTCAACGCCCTCACGGATCCGATATGGAAGTACGCCAACGAGACTGAGAGCCGCGTTCCTCTGAGTGACTGGCACGAAACCGTCACGGGGAGGATGATCAACTTTAAGGCTCGTTCCGTTGTGGGTGGCTATTATATGAAGATGCTTGCGGATAGATTGCTGAAGTAATCGCATCTGCATATCCCTAATTTCCTCGAGCGAGTGGGATTTACAGTCCCATTCGCTCGTTTTTAGCTCATCGCTTGTATAAATTCATTTGAGCAATTGCATCTGTTTCCGCACTCTTCAAGCCGATTAAAATAAGTCTCTTAAGAGCCTTCTAATTGTCTGATTGTAAGCAATTTAAAGGTTGCAGGAAATTACCCCGCCTTTTTGTCGAAAAAAAGGCGGGGTAATTCAAAAACACGTCCGACTAATTTTCAGATTACCTCGCCATTTATTTTTTGATGCTTTCGGTTATGCCCATCACATATTATTCGAATGGGTCGTGTATTCACCCACCAGAATAAAGATGCGAACATCTGTTCCCAAATTTAATTGTAGATTGTCCTCACTTAAAAGCACTATAATATGACATTTCGCTATACTCTTCGACTGATCTTATCGTCCTGCCTCCTGCTATTCTCCCTCTATTCAGTGTCCCAAGCACAGACATTGACAGTGGTGGATCGTCCTGCCGTAACGCTCTCAGAGTCCCCTCATTATCTCCAGAATGCGAAGCCCTTACTGCCTAATCACCTGCTACGTCTGCCCGTATGCAGTGTCGAACCCCGGGGATGGCTGCGTACCATGCTGGAGCTTCAACGAGATGGACTCTGCGGACATCTGGGTGAGATATCACGATGGTTGGACAAGCGTAACAATGCATGGCTTGGGACAGGTAATGACTACGGCTGGGAGGAGGTTCCCTACTGGCTCAAGGGTTATGCTGAGATGGCTTACATCCTAGGTGATGAGACGATGATCGAGGAGACCCGAGGATGGATTGAGGCTGTCTTCCGGAGTCAGCGTGACGATGGATACTTCGGTCCCTATATCGAGAGGAATGGCAGACCGGACCTCTGGGGCAATATGATTATGCTTAGAGTGATGCAATCTTATTATGAGTACTCAAGGGATCAGAGAGTACTAGATCTTATGAAGGGCTATTTCCGCTGGGAACTTGCCTTGCCTGAGGAGAAGTTTCTGAAAGACTATTGGGAAAATAGCCGCGGGGGTGACAACCTGCGCAGCGTCTACTGGCTCTACAATCTTACACAGGATCCCAAACTCCTTGAGCTGGCACACAAGATCCATCGTAATACTGCCAACTGGAGGATGCGTTCGGCTCTCCCCAATTGGCACAATGTCAATGTAGCACAATGCTTCCGTGAGCCTGCCACCTACTACCAGCTCTCCGGGGACTCTGCAGATCTCCTGGCATCCTACAATGTGCACTACCTAATACGCAATATATTCGGTCAGGTGCCGGGCGGAATGTTTGGTGCGGATGAAAATGCCCGTCAGGGATATGTGGATCCTCGCCAAGGGACCGAGACATGTGGTTTTGTGGAGCAGATGGCATCCGACGAGATTATGCTCGGGATCACCGGAGATCCGCGATGGGCAGAACACTGTGAGGACGTCTGCTTCAACTCCTTTCCTGCTGCAATGATGCCGGATCTGAGAGCATTGCGATATATCACTTCACCCAATCAGGCGATAAGTGATGCTCGCAACCACCACCCCGGTATCGATAATAAGGGGCCCTTTCTTGCTATGAATCCCTTCAGCAGTAGATGCTGCCAGCACAATCATGGTCTGGGATGGCCCTACTTTATCTCCAATCTTGTATATGCGACACCGGATAGGGGTATAGCTCTCGCCATGTATGGTCCGTGTAAGGCAAGCGTTCGGGTGGGGAAACGGGGTGAAGTCTCTCTCTCCGAGGAGACGGAGTATCCATTCGGGGAGCGAATACGTTTGCGCCTCTCGATGGACGGTGAAGATACCTTCCCGATCTATCTTAGAGTACCGAGCTGGTCCGTGAACCCTTCGGTGACTATTCGTGGCAAGAGGTATGATTTGAGTGGAGCTGTCGGTCGCTATGCCAGGCTGGAGCATACCTGGCGAGTGGGGGATGTGCTGGAGATAGAGTACCCGATGCATCTCTCGGATCGTTATTGGGAGACTCAGCAGGGGAGTCGAAGTATAGACTTCGGACCCTTGACCTTCTCCTTGATGATAGATGAGCAATACCGAGAGGTGAACAGTGTGGAGACTGCTATCGGAGACTCCCGCTGGCAGGAGGGGGCAGATCCTACAAAGTGGAAGTCCTATGAGATATTACCCGGGAGCCCTTGGAACTATGCTCTGGTGATGCCCGATAGAAGGGGTATACCCGTGTCGTGGAAAGTAGAAAGAAAGTCTCTTAAGCCGGGTGTAAATCCTTTCACTTTGGGAAATGTCCCCCTAAGGTTGCAAGTAAAGGGGAGGAGATTATTGGGATGGAAGATAGACGAGTATGGGCTTACAGGAGAGATTCCCATCCGGGAAAGTCGTACATTTGTCCCGACAACAGATACTATTACTCTGGTTCCTATGGGAGCTGCACGCCTACGTATTAGCTCATTTCCTACCATAAACCATTGACTGAATCCATCGAATGCGGAAAACTTCCTACATATTTCACATCCTTATCCTCTCCCTTCTTCTAGCTCTAGAGGCTGGAGGGCAGATGCCCTATCCACGCTTCAAGCATTTCAATAGCAATGATGGCATGTCTCAGAATACGGTATACTCCATCCTTCAAGATAGCTTGGGATTCGTCTGGCTGGGGACTAAAGATGGACTCAATCGATTTGATGGCAGTAAGTTTGACGTATATCGTGTAAATATCAAGGGGGTACCCGGCGACAATGTCTTTAGGAGAATCGTTCAGGATGGACCTAGCACGCTATGGTTGGGGACCGAAGATGGGGTCTATCGCTACGATATGGAGAGGGAGACTTTCGAGAGTTTTGCGCCGGAAGCCGAGGATGGTACTCAGCTCAAAGGAATCGTCAACGATATGCTCATGGATGGGGAGGATGACCTCTGGATCTCTATAGAGGAGAAGGGGCTATTCTGCTACCACAAAGAGTCGGATCGTCTGAATCATTATCATATACCGACTCTGCATGGAGGACTTCCGATGATCACTATATGTGTAGGTAAGAATAATGAGATATGGGCATTCCCCTACAATAGACCCTTCGTGAGGGTAAATAAGCGCACCGGACAAGTGATGGAGTTTGCTCTTGAGGATGATCCGGATCTACTACACAATCTGGGAGAGGTGTGGAAGGTGGTGGAGGATCAATACAACACTCTCCTTGTGGCATCAAGCACCAAGGGTCTGGTGAGCATCAATACCATCACCAGAAAGCACAAGATCCTGCTCGAAAACGTCAATGAGTATGGGGATCCGATATTCGTAAGATGCTTTGAGCGGGTAGATCCTTCGCATCTGTGGATAGGTAGCGAGTCAGGGCTCTATATTTACAATACGGACACCGAGGAGATAGAAAACTATCGACATGACTATACGATTCCACACTCTATCTCTGACAATGCCATCTACAGCATCACCAAAGATGAGGAGGGTGGAGTATGGTTGGGTACCTACTTTGGTGGAGTCAACTACTACTCTCCCCGACAGGAGATCTTTGAGACTTTCTACCCAATCCCCGAGCTTAACCACATGAAGGGTGCAAGGGTCAGGGAGTTTTGTGATGCACCCAATGGCAACATATGGATAGGTACTGAGGATGCAGGGCTGAATCTATTCGACCCTAAGAGTGCGGAGTTTCTACCTCTTCCCAAACCCCTGGAAAATCTCTACACCAATGTCCATGCACTCTATACCGATGGGGAGGATCTCTGGATTTCTACCTTTAACAGGGGTATACTTCGTTACCACATCCCTTCAGGAAGGATGCAGAGCTACCATGCTACAGGAGATAGTGCTTCGATTAGTAACAATACTGCCTTTGTCATCACCAAAGACCTTCAAGGAACCCTCTGGTTGGGAACCCTCTCAGGGCTCAATAGATATGATCCTGTAGAGGATCGTTTCTATCACATACCGGGATTTGAAGGGGTCTTTGTGCAAGATATCATGGAGGATAGGGACGGGACAATTTGGGTGTGTACTTTCGGAAAAGGACTCTTCAGGTACACTCCTTCTACTCAGGAGTGGAAGAACTATCCGACCCTCTTTAGCGATAAATCCGACCTCAGACTGCCTAAACTTACGGACATCATGCAGGATGCTAAGGGGAATATCTGGGTGGGGACTGAAGGTATGGGTCTCTTCAGGTATCTACCGGAATCTGACTCATTCAAGAACTATGAGTCTAAAGATGGTCTCCCTAATAATGTGGTCTTCAAGATCCTAGATGATGACTATGGGAACCTATGGCTCTCCACAAATGCAGGCTTGGTGAGGATGGATCTGAACAATCAAACCATAGAGAACTATACTGTGGAGAATGGTTTGCGCATCAACCAATTCAATTACCGGTCAGGATATGTGGATGATGATGGCTATCTCTACTTTGGATCCATCGAGGGTTTTGTGAGATTCAAGCCTTCTCTGATACAGAATCTTAGGACAGAAGCTTTCCCTCCCATCTACTTCACGGGGCTGACGGTGAATAATCAGGAGATAGTCCCGGGAGGCAAGAGTGGAATACTAAAGAGTAGTTTGCTCGCTACAGACCATATCAAGCTGCGTCACTCTCAGAACTCCTTCGTGGTTCACTATCGAATGCCGGACTTCGACAACCATTTTTCAGGAAGAATGGTGTACAGGCTGCAGAAGGGTTATGCCAATGAGTGGACACCTGCTCCGAAGGATCGTAAGCTGATCTTCAGCAATCTTCCCTCGGGCAAGTATCAGCTCCAAGTAGCTCTCCTCAGGTCTGACGGAAACCCTTTGGAAGATAGTATCCGAACGCTTACGATGCAGGTCAAACCTCCCTTCTATCTCTCGCCATGGGCATGGATAGTCTACGCGCTCATCGCTTTGGCAGGGTTGCAGTATGCCGTCTATACCTCGAAGATGAAGGAGCGAAGTGCCCAACGAAAGAAGTCTTACCTATACCGGCAGGAGAAGGAGCGTGAATTATACCGGTCGAAGATAGACTTCTTCACCAATGTGGCACACGAAATACGGACTCCTCTATCCCTCATCAAGGGTCCCATGGACTATCTCCGCCTGAAGTTTGCCAACAATAAGGAGCTCCAGGAGACTCTGAACATGATGAGTGGCAATGTGGAGAGACTGCTGAACCTAGTAAATCAGCTCCTGGACTTCCGTAAGGCGGATGCACTGGCATATTCCATCCACCTCAGAGCGGAGAATGTGGTAGCATTGACACAAAGCGTGATCAGGCTCTTCCGATCCAAGAAAGAGATCAGAGATATACATTTCGAGACTTCATTCCCCGAAAATGCCCTCTTTGCCATGCTGGATAGGGAAGCATATGTGAAGATCTTGACTAACCTGTTGGGCAATGCATTCAAATTCTGTGATCATACTGTGGCGGTACAAATAGAAGAGGTCTCCCACCCGGAAGGGACTGATATCCTCCGTATCGTTGTTCTCAATGATGGAGAGCTTGTGGGGCCACACCTTCGTGAGAGTATCTTCGATCCCTTTGTGCACTTTGATCCCAACGCTCAGAGACCTACTCCCGGAACAGGTATCGGGCTGGCACTGTCTCGCTCCCTCACAGAGTTACAGTCCGGGAAGATCTATTTCGAGGAGCGTAACGGCATGAATGCCTTCCGTGTAGAGTTTCCCACCCTTCCCCAGTCCCCGGAGGCAGTGGCACCGAAAAGTCCCAACTCTGTGCCGGTCAAAAGTGAGGAGCTTGCTCCTACAGCGATGCACGGTGATGAGCCTTCTAATTCCCTACTATTGGTTGAGGATGACATGGAGCTACTGTCATTTGAGACTAACCTTCTGAAGGAGAAGTATACTATCTTCCGGGCGACTAACGGTGAAGAGGCTCTACAAATCCTCTCTACTCACTCTATACACCTGGTTATCTCCGATGTAATGATGCCCGTAATGGATGGCTTTGCACTCACGGATGAGATAAAGTCTCGCCTGGAATTCAGCCATATACCTGTGATCCTCCTAACTGCCAAGACTACGGATCAGGCTCGAGTCGAGGGTATTGAGTCCGGAGCCGATGCCTATATTGATAAGCCCTTCTCCGTCGAAGTCCTTCTGGCCACCATTGCTAACCTCCTTCAGAGCCGTGAACATCTCAGAGAACTTTACCTGAAATATCCGATGATCGGAGCTACCTCCATTACCTCCAACTCTGCTGACCGGGAGTTCATCACCAAGTTGCATGAGATCGTGATGGAGAATCTCAGTAATTCAGACTTTAATGTGGATAGCATCGCTGAGGAGTTCAATATGAGTCGGGCAAGCTTCTACCGAAAGATCAAAGGTGTCCTCTCCCTAAGCCCCAGTGAATACATTCGTCTCGAGAGACTGAAGAAGGCAGCCCGGTTACTTAAGGAGAATAAGTATAAGATCAATGAGATCTGCTACATGGTAGGCTTTAACTCACCCTCCTATTTTACCAAATGTTTTCAGCAACAATTTGGGGTGCTTCCAAAGGATTTTGCCTGAGAATTCCGCTATTTAAGCCATTTTGAAACGATTTTACCACGAATTGAACTGTATCTTCTCTTTTTTCGACCTCATTGACTATAGCTTTGCAACTGTAAGATTCGAAAAATCGCAAAGGCTTATACTGACACTATGAGAATGATCTTAGCTCTCTCGATGACTCTCCTTGTGGCGCTCAACTCCTTCGGTTGGGCTCCGGCAGGTGATAGAATCAAGACAAAGTGGGCTTCTCAAGTAAGTCCATCCAACGTCCTTCCCGAATATCCCAGACCTATTATGGAGAGGTCTGAGTGGCACAATCTTAATGGTTTGTGGGACTATGCCATACTTCCGGTGGGTTCTATGGCTCCTGAGAAGGCTGACGGCCAGATTCTAGTCCCCTTCTGCATTGAATCCTCGCTCTCGGGGGTGCAGAAAAAAGTGGGTAGAGAGAATGAGTTGTGGTATACTCGAAGCTTTAAGGTCCCTCACAAGTGGCACAAGGATAGGGTCCTCCTACATTTCGGTGCGGTGGACTGGAAGTGTGATGTGTGGGTCAATGATGTCAAGGTCGGCTCTCATAAGGGTGGATATGTGCCCTTCTCTTTTGATATCACTTCAGCACTCCGCAAGGGAGACAATACTCTTAGGGTAAAGGTTTGGGACCCTACCGATGCAGGATATCAGCCTCGTGGCAAGCAAGTCAATCGTCCGGAAGGGATCTGGTACACTTCTGTGACCGGTATCTGGCAGACTGTCTGGCTTGAACCCGTTCCCAATCATCATATTGAATCCCTCAAGACCATTCCCGATATAGATCGTAAAGTGATCAAGCTCTCTGCAAAAGTCAACCACTCAACCCATGATAGTAAGATCGTGGTAAAGGTATTGGACAAGGGGCGTACAATTGCTGAAGGTAGTGCCATCAATGGTCAGGAAGTAGAGGTCACTATGCCTGAGGGCTTTAAGCTCTGGTCGCCGAACTCTCCCTACCTGTATGATCTTGAGGTGGCACTTTATGAGAAAGATAAGAAAGTGGATGTAGTCAAGAGCTACACCGCCATGCGTAAGTATTCTACCCGTCGTGATGAGCATGGGATCGTACGTTTGCAGTTGAATAATAAAGATCTCTTCCAGTTTGGTCCCTTGGATCAGGGTTGGTGGCCCGATGGTCTCTACACTGCTCCTACGGACGAGGCATTGAAGTACGATATACAGAAGACTAAGGACTTCGGCTTCAATATGATCCGTAAGCACGTAAAGGTTGAACCCTCCCGCTGGTATACACACTGTGACAGGATCGGTATCATCGTTTGGCAAGATATGCCCAACGGAGACAGAGGTACGGAGTGGAACTCTCGTGAAATGTTTAAGGGTAATGAGAGGGTCCGTTCGCATGAGTCGGATACCAATTATCGACGCGAATGGAAGGAGATAATGGATTACCTCTACTCCCATCCCTGCATCGGTACCTGGGTGCCCTTTAATGAAGCGTGGGGACAGTACAACACTGTAGAGATAGCTAATCTCACCAAGCAGCATGATCCCTCGCGTCTGGTCAACCCTGCCAGTGGTGGCAATCACTTCCCCGTAGGTGACATGCTGGACCTCCACAACTACCCCCAGCCGGATATGTATCTCTACGACGCAGGTCGTGCCAACGTTTTGGGAGAATATGGAGGTATAGGATGGGCTATCCCTAACCATCTCTGGGTCAAGAATCGCAACTGGGGTTACGTGCAGTTCAACAGTCGCGAAGAGGTGACGAATGAATACCTCAAGTTTGCCGATATCCTCCAGGGGCTGATTCCCAGAGGTTTTTCAGCTGCGGTATATACGCAGACTACTGATGTTGAGGTCGAGGTGAATGGTCTCATGACTTATGATAGAGAGGTGATCAAAGTGGATGAGCAGAAGGTTCGTCAAAAGAATCTCGAGATCTGCAACTCCCTTTCTCATGAATGATATAGTGCAACTTTTGATTTATGAAGCATTGAATAGTGATATGTAACTGATTATGTTAGGTTGTTTTTAAGGCCCCCCGCGTCCGTGAGGATGAGGGGGGCCACTTTCTTTTATACCATCTACTTAGTCCATTCCATCCCCTCTGCGGGTACAGCTACCGAATTACACACCATTTAGAGACTGAAAAGTTAAGATGAACGATTGAGTGAAAACGGGAAAGGGACCTTTCTTTTGTGGCTATACCGCGTATTTCCTCAAATATGAATAAATAGGGCTATTTTTGCAATACTAAATCTCACAGCCCAGTATGCTCTTAAATGATAGTCTACCCTCCGATGTTAAGGAGTCGATGCGCGCCTTCGAGGTCGAGTATGGCGCCAATCTTGACTCTAAGGTCACCGGACTTGAGGAGGGACTGGAGCTGGTGCGTCAGGGTACCGGCAAGCATATACGTCCCATCATATTGATGCTCACAGCCGCCTCTCTGGGAAGGCTGGATGAACGTGTGGTGGATGGAGCGATCTTCCTGGAGCTGCTTCATGTGGCAACCTTGGTCCATGATGATGTCGTGGATGAGAGCATGAAACGCCGCGGCAGACCCTCTGTGAATGCTTTCTTGGACAATCACCGAGCTGTGCTGGTCGGAGACTATATCCTGAGTCTGGCTATCACTAAAGCCGTTGACGCAGGCGATCTGAGGATCCTCCGGGTCTTGGCAGAGATAGGGCAGGGTCTGGCTGAGGGAGAGTTTCGTCAGATGAGTGCCGCACGCAACGGATTCCCCACTGAGGAGGAGTATTTCGATATTATTCGTGCTAAGACTGCCTCTCTGATGGCTGCGTGTTGCAAGATTGGAGCTATCCTGGCAGGAATTAAGGATATAGATGTCGTCAGAAGCCTTGGAGCTGCCGGAGAAGCTTTGGGGATGGCATTTCAGATCAAGGATGATATTTTTGACTATACAGGCAACGATGCACAGATCGGCAAGCCGGTGGGTAATGATCTGCGTGAACACAAGGTGACCCTCCCTCTGCTGTACGCTCTGAAGTCCGACTCTGAGGAGTCTCTTGAGATGAAACGCATACTCAACAAGGAGTCATTGGAGAGCGCAGAGATAGATAGATTGATAGACTTTGCTCGTAATGAAGGCGGGGTGGATAGTGCGAGTGCCAAGCTCGATAGCTTTGTACACCGTGCTAAAGAGCTCTTTCGGCAGTATCTTCCCCCCAATGAGTATCGGGATGCTCTCCTTAGGGTTTGTGACTTTGTGGAGAGTCGTAGAAGTTGAGATCCTTAAAGAACATTTGTAGAACGCTAAATATAAGAACAACATGAAGAGACTAGTATTGGTACGCCATGGTGAAAGCCAATGGAACAAGGAGAACAGATTCACAGGGTGGACAGATGTAGACCTCTCCGAAAAGGGAGTACAAGAGGCACGCAAAGCGGGCGAAGTACTCAAGGAGAAAGGGTTTCATTTCACTCAGGCCTATACCTCTTATCTCAAAAGGGCAATCAAGACCTTGAATAATGTGCTGGATGTCATGGATCTCGACTGGATTCCCGTGGAGAAAACCTGGAGACTCAACGAAAAGCACTACGGCATGCTGCAGGGTCTCAACAAGGCTGAGACAGCTGAGAAGTATGGCGACGAACAGGTGCTGATCTGGAGACGCAGCTATGATGTACCTCCTGCTCCTCTGGCTGAAGATGACGAGAGGTCTCCGCTGCAGGATCCACGCTACGCCGGTGTCGACCGTAAGGATCTCCCTCTGACCGAAAGTCTCAAGGAGACCGTGGCTCGTATCCTTCCCTATTGGGAGCAGACGATCCTACCTTCTCTGCAGAAGCATGATGATGTCATCGTCGCTGCACACGGCAATAGCCTTCGTGGTATCGTCAAGGTGCTCAAGCAGATCTCCGATGAGGATATCGTGAGCCTCAATCTGCCTACGGGTATCCCATACGTCTTTGAGTTTGATGAAGATATGCAGCTCTCGAAGGACTATTTCCTCGGTGATCCCGAAGAGATCAAGAAGCTCATGGATGCTGTGGCAAATCAGGCGAAGAAGAAGTAAAATAGGTGCACCCTCCCACTGAGAGTCCCACAAAAACGAGACCGCCCCGGCATATCCAAGGCGGTCTCATACTTATTTTAATCTTATCCCGAACCCTACCCGATAGTTAATCTTCGAGGAAAATGTTGGACTTGAGGGGATTATATCTATCTTTAAGGACTTGAAATACTTTTGAATCTTTTTGGTTGACACATATGAAGCTCCCTAACGTCCTCGTTTACCTATTCTGCTCGATTCTCATGAGTCTGACCGCTTGCGACGAAAGCAACCGACCGGATTGTAATTGTGAGGGACCTACCACCATGTATGAATACAAAGGAAAGCAGCACAAGCTTACTTTGGTCACCAACAAGGCATATCTACTGGTGACACATCCGGAAATACTCAGCGATCTCCCCGAGGGAATAGTGCTGGAGAGAGAACCGGAAAAAGTACCACCGGCTATTGGGAATCCCGTGAATGAGGCAGATGTAAAGAGGTTCAATGGCTACTACTTCGCCATCCTAAAGGGCAATATCGCCAAGCTGGATCTCTCTAAGCCCGGGATACTCTACCGTGGACCCTATTATCTAGATGAGGAGAACGATTTGGTGTGCGCTACCCATCTGCTTTTTGTCAAGCTCAAGAAGAGCGAGGATCTGCCCAAGCTTCAGAAAGTAGCCAAGATGAAGGGTATCAATGTCCTCATTCAGCACCCCTCCATGCCTCTCTGGTACGAATTAGGGGTGGAGAATCCTCGCATGCTACCCATGGTGAGCATTGCCAATGAGATGAACAAGTCTCAAGAGTTTGACATCGTGGAAGTAGCTTTTATGGGTGACAAACCTCTAGACCTTTACCCTTTCCCGGCTATTAAGTAGGCTCTCTTCGTTCTTTCAGGCTATAATTCCAGCTCTACTACAGTGTCAATATCAGAAGGTGCTGTGGGGAGAGTGATGAGGTAGCCCCCATCCACTTTATTCAACTTAACCACGTTATTTTCTTTGAAAAGCTTTGCACCTTTGACTTCCTGCTCCAGTGGAAGGAAGAGGGACTGATCCTTATAGTCTAAGATGTGGACATAGAGCTGATTGTCACGGACAGTCGTCACGCCCCAATCTCTCGGAGTCACCATTCCCCCTCTGGTACCATAGATAGTCTCGCCGTATACTTTGAGCCACTTGCCCACCTCGGATAGGCGCTTCAGTGCCTCTGCCGGTAATTCTCCATTGGGTTGTGGACCCATATTCAGAAGGAGATTGGCATTCTTTCCGGCAGCACGAACCAGGAGATGAATGATCTCACGCACACTTTTATAGTCTTGGTCTGTGATCTTGTAGCCCCACATGCCGTTCATAGTCTCACATGTCTCCAGCGGTAGTGCGCTTACCTCCTGACCGGATAGCCCCGCAGTATTATTCCCGGGGAGATCTCGCTCAAATATTTGGATATCCTCACCCTCAAATGGTGTGACATGGTGATTATTGGCTACGAGGCAAGCCGGCTGGAGTCTGTGTATCATGGCATACTGCTCCGGCAACTGCCAGTCAAAGTCAGGATCCTGATCCCACCAACCGTCGAACCATATCGCGCCTATAGGTCCGTAATGGGTGAGCAATTCCTCAATCTGATGATTCATGAAAGCATAGTAAGACTTCCAATCGCCTTTGGGATCGGGTCTTCCGGTGCCACGACCTGTTCTACCCCAAGGATAGTCTGTGCGATACCAGTCCAAATGAGAGTAATAGAGATGGAGAGCGATGCCTTGTCTGTGGCATTCATCTGCAAGCTCCTTGAGGATATCTCTCCCAAAAGGAGTCGCTTTCACGATATTATAGTCCGTATATTGGGAATCAAACATCGAAAAGCCCTCATGGTGGCGAGTGGTGATGCAGATATATTTGGCACCGGCATCTTTAATTGCTGTCACCCACTTCGCAGCATCAAAGCGGGAGGGGTAGAATCCTCCGGCAAGCTTGGCGTACTCTTGATAGTTGAGGTTTCGATTGGTCATGTTCCACTCTCCGTCAGCAAGCATGCTGTAGAGTCCCCAGTGCAGAAAGATTCCGAACTTCCGATCTCGGAATTCCTCTCTCTCTTTGAGGTTAGCGTCCGTAGGCACATAGCTCTTTTGCGCTAGAGTAGGGAAGGCTGCCAGGGCCCCCAACATGATGATTAGTAGAGATTGCAAAGTCTGTCTCATAGAATAATAAGATTAAATTAGGTGTACTCTTTGCCCTTAGGTGGGCGTAGCAGACTCCTAAATTAGCCATTCCTGGCAGATCATTCCCCAATAACCCAGAGATCTAGCCACAAAATTGTGGGATTTTAAAAGCCTGCTTTGGGTATTGTGTGTAAAGAAAATAATTCGCTATCTTTGCCAAACCTTTGCGGGGCTTTCTTTAGTGGAGGGCTGTAGCAGAAGGTCTTGATGGTGGATGTAGCTCAGTGGTAGAGCATCGGATTGTGGTTCCGGGTGTCGCGGGTTCGACCCCCGTCTTCCACCCCCAAGAGTAGAGGGAGAGGTTGTTCCAAACAGGTTCACCTCTCCCTTCTGCTATATGATATGTAAGTATAATAAAGGTCGTGTTTAAGGGTGGGCTAGCTCCATATCCCTTAATTCCGCAAGGTGAGTATTCAGGTTATGCGGAAGGCTCCAATTAC
>X289_Eastern_Grey_Kangaroo__coassemble_114_pt1 | contig 37311 bp, 27 predicted proteins | sample X289_Eastern_Grey_Kangaroo__metabat2_low_PE_002 | metagenome-assembled genome bin X289_Eastern_Grey_Kangaroo
TAGGGTGAGAAATCTCTGGATTTCTCACCTTTTTTTCTCACCCCAATTCAGCTTGTGGAATCTAGGGAGATCATCCTTGACCGGGATCAATATTGGATCATAAGGGTTCTATTAGAGTATCACATTTTGTTCGTATACTTCTCAAGGAGAGCTCTGCGCTGTGAGAGGGTGAGTCCGATGACAATGAGGTAGGCTGCAATGATCGCCAGGATAAAGGTTATGACAGTCTTCCATCCACCCTTGCCGGCACAGAGTCTGAAGCCTGACCAGGTATATATGATGCTCCAAACTACGGCAATCACGCTGATGATACCGGGGAGTATCATGTGTGACATCTCGGGTGCAGTATGGGGGATAAGGAAACCCGTGAGTACACCGAGAAGGAGAGGGAGTCTGGCAAATGCCGTAAAGCCGAAGATATCTATCCATCTAAATGCTCCTCGGCGAATCACCATAAGTCCGACGCCTAAGCAGACAGAGAGTACAAACCACGATCCTAACGGGTAGAGTAGTGCAATCTTCCAATCTGAGGGATATATATGCAGGTCAAATACTCCGTCATTAACCATCCCTGAGAAGTATCCTATCACTCCGATGAGGATCATCCCAATGACTCCAATCGCAAGGGCTCTTTCTCCTGTAAGTGAGAAGAAGGGGTTCATCCATTCGAATCTTCTTCTTTCATTCATTTTCTTCTGTTCCATAGTCTTCATTTTGTCTTTGTGTTGATAGTTTTACAATGATTCTATCCAGCATATTACGTACTGTGGGATAGCTTAGATGCATGAGCTTGGACATCTCTCGTAGATTACCTGAGCGTGTCACGAAGTCTTGGACGAACTGTAGCTCTTCGGTAGTTAGCTTCATGAAGAGAGGAAGCTCAAAATGTCCCTGCAACATTGTGCTGCAGTTGTCACATTGTAGCTGCGTCACAGAGAGACTGCTTCCGCATGAGGGACAGCTTGTGGGTAGGTTATTCTTTTGTGTCATACCGATTGATTATTAATGAGTATATGCGAAGATAGAAATAAATACTTGAATAAGTTGAGAGTTGTATTGAATATATTCAATACAAACATTCGATTCTTTTATGAATTCCCGTCAGGATAAAATTATGCTTGTGATATTTGCATGAATAAAATGTAATTGGTAGATTGCATTACCGAATTAGTTCTTAACCCTTTAAACCACAGAATTATTATCCATGACTTCTATTACGAGACTCACGGGTCTTGGCTTTATCCTATTGTGGATCAGCCAATTTTCTACTCTTGCAGCACATATTACATTGCATATAGCTAATCCCACGGTGGAGGAGGCTTATCTCTTTCTTCCCGATGGTAGAGAGTATACCATACCCCTGGATAGTACAGGATATGGTGAGATCAATATCTCTCATGATGAACCTGTATATGCCAACCTTGTCTATCAATATGTGGGCAGGACCCTCTATCTTCACCCCGACACAGAACTCGATCTCTCCTTCGATGCGAATATACAGAGGGGAGAGGTGCGCTTTTCAGGTAATCTTGTGGAGATCAATTCATACCTCAATAGCGGAAAGCTTGAATACCTAACTGTCAATGATACGGAGGGTAGTTTGGAAGATTTCCTCAAGAGAGGATCAGAGCTCATGGACCATAACCTAGAAGTGTTGAAGAAGAGTGGCTTGCCCCGAGAGTTCAAGGATATGGAGCGACACAGACTCCTCTATGCCGTCAACAAGGAATTGCCTACTTACCCCTTCTATCATGCAAGGATGGCTAAGGACTATGACTATACTCCTTCCTCTCTTTACTGGTCTGCTCTTGACTCCCTCTTTGTGGTGAATCCCGATCTCCTTAAGTATGCTGAGTATCGTTCCTATATGGACGAAGCACTCAAACAGTTGGCTCGAAAAGAGTACCCGGAGGTATCATCCATAGATAGAGTGGTAAAGTATGTGGATACACATATACATGATCCTAAGGTCGCTGAGCATCTGATACATACTTCTCTCTTCAACTACCTGGAGCGTAAAGGAGATGAGGAGTGGACTACCTATGAGCCGGTTTATAGACGTTTTGTGAAGGAGAAGCATCTATTGGATGACTTCAACCGCCTTGGCAGTAAATGGACCAAAATCTCGAAGGGTGCTCCTTCACCTGACTTTAGAGGGACTGATCTTCAGGGTCGAGAGTATTCTCTGGAGGACTTTAAAGGGAAGTATGTGTACATAGATGTATGGGCTACTTGGTGTGGTCCGTGTCGCAAAGAGATTCCTCACTTGCAGAGACTCGAGGAGACGCTGGAGGGAGAGGATATATACTTCGTCAGTCTCTCATGTGATACCAAAAGGGATGCTTGGGAGGATCGTGTGAAGAAGGGGATGAAGGGTATACAGATCCTGCTCAATCCCGATGATACCTTCATGCAAGAATATATGATCAGCGGTATACCTAGGTTCATATTGCTGGATAGAGAGGGGCACATTCTATCCCATAATATGTCACGTCCGTCGGATCCCAAGACTGAAGTAGCCTTGAAGGCATTGTTAGATCCTACAAAACCATCCAAATGAGGAGACCAAAGTCGGTAGGTAGAGGAATACCGGGAAACCTAATCATTGCATGTATATTGCTGACTCTTTCTGCTCCTTTCTCTAAGGTCTTTGCTTCCGACTCCTCGGCAGTTTCGATATCGAATGTCGGGCAGAATGGCAAAGGAACTCTTAAGGGAGTAGTTAGGGATCAATCCGGAGAACCTCTCATTGGTGCCACGGTGATGATCAAAGGTACTCCTCAGGGAACTGTCACGGATGTGGATGGAAAGTTTACACTTAAGGTGGAGAGAGGGCAGACCTTGGTAGTATCCTTCATCGGCATGGAGACTAAGGAGATAGCTGTTCCCTCGGATATATCTAAGGGTATCTCCATTCGGTTGGATGCCAATGCAGAGATGTTGGGTGAAGTGATGGTGACAGGATACCAGACACTCTCGAGAGAGCGTTCTACGGGTGCCTTCTCTAAGGTTACTCCGGAGCAACTTAAGCTCAAGAGGATGGATAATCTCGGCTCCATGCTGGAGGGCCAGATAGCAGGATATGTGGATGGTAAGATCCGTGGCATCACCACCATGAATGCTGTAGCTAATCCTATGGTGGTGATAGATGGCTTTCCGGTAGAGAATACTGCGCTGGATAAGATAGGACAGACCTCCGAGAGTATGCCTGATCTGAACCCTGAAGATATTGAGAGTATCACCGTACTGAAAGATGCTGCTGCGGCGTCTATTTATGGAGCTAGAGCTGCCAATGGGGTGATTGTCATCACTACGAAGCGTGCCAAGGCTGGGGATGCTCAGGTGAGTGTCTCTTCGACTTTGGCATTTCAGCCTTACAGTTTCTACAAAGGGAACTTGACAGATGCTGCAGATATAATAGCTATGGAGCGTGAATGGACTGAGAGGACACTTACGAGTCCCGAGGAAGCTCTGAAGCAGGCTGAAGAACTTCGAGAGACGGGTGCTATACCGAGCAAGGGTATTAATACTTTGTTGGATATGTACGCCGGGGTTATCTCTCGTGAAGAGGGCGAAAGGATCCTCTCCGACCTAGCTTCGCGCGGATATCGCTACTACGATCAGATGGAGCAGTACGGCAAGAGGAATCCTGTCTACAGTCAGCAGAATCTGAGAGTGGGTAAGGCTTCGGAGCGTAACAGCTTTAATCTCTCCATCACCTACTGGAATAATCTCTATGAGGATATACACAGCAGTGACCAAATGTTGGGTATTAACCTTACCAATACCTTAAAGCTCACCGATTGGCTGGAGATGGATGCAGGAGCATATTTGAAGTATGGAAGCAGCAAGGGGCAGGGATACTCGCTCCTGAATCCCGGATACTCCTTCCTTCCATATGACAACCTCGTTGAGCCGGATGGTAGCCACACTATGGCACCTTCACAGATACCCAAATCTCGGAGGGATCTCATAGCTCAATACGGACTCTATGATGAGCATCTCGTGCCTATGGATGAGCTGGGGATGTCCCTCAGTGATGAGAAAAATAGAGAGACACGTGTGAATGGTAAGGTGAAGATCGACTTTATGCCGGGGTTGAATTATGACCTTATGTTCCAGTACGAGACGAGTAATTCGGATATGAATATGCTGCGTGAGCGGGAGTCTAACTACATGCGTACTAGGATCAATGACTTTACCGGCAGTCCTGCCGATGGAATTCTCGAATACAATCTCCCCAATGGACACTCATTCTACACCCAAAAGAATAGGAGAGAGGCATATAATCTCAGGCATCAGCTGAACTTTTCCAGAAGGTTCAATGAACTCCATGACCTGGCTTGGATTGCCGGACAAGAGGTGCGTCACTCTGTGATCAACTTTAATGAGAATACTTTGTTCGGCTACGAACCGGAACTTCTTTCATGGCAAACCTATGATGCGAAGAGTCTCTCCTATTTTTCGGGAGGGGTCCTTGGGGCTGCTCAGCTTTCCCCTTCGAGCATTGAAGGGGCTCGAGAGCTCCTCAATAGATTTGTCTCTCTCTACTCCAACGCCTCCTATACCTACGATGATCGGTACGTACTCTCCGGAAGTATCCGCTGGGACCGCTCCAATCTCTGGGGTACCAATTCGAAATATCAGAACAAGCCATTATGGTCAGTCGGAGGTAGCTGGAATATATCCAAGGAGGATTTCTTTCATTCAAGTGTCTTTGACCTGCTAAAGTTGAGAGCTTCCTACGGTATAGGTGGCAACATCGGGCGCAATACTGCTCCTTATCTCATTGCTTCCTACTATCCATCCACACTTGTGGATGGTATGACCGGCGGGGTTATGTCGCCTCCCAACCGAGACATACGGTGGGAGAAGACGGCGACGACCAACTTTGGTCTGGATTTCTCCCTCTTTCGTCACCGTCTATCCGGAACTCTTGAGCTATATAATAAGTATAGTTCGGACCTTTTGGCAGCCATCAATGGGAGTCCTACCCAGGGATTTGGATACGCTCTCCTGACTACCAATAACGGTGAGATGGTCAACCGTGGCATTGAGCTCTCCCTCCACGGAGAAGTCTTGCGGCAAAAGGAGTTTGCCTGGAATGCTTCCTTGCTCTTCTCGATCAACCACAATGAGGTGAAGCATGTGAGTATCAAGCCCGGAAACTGGAACAGTAGGATCACTCTACCCTACAGTTACCCCCAAGTAGGCTACCCGCTTCAGGGAATCTATGCATACCGCTGGGCAGGATTGAATGCAGAGGGGGATCCTCAGGTCTATGATGCAGACAGTAAAGTCACGTCAGATCCCGTGCGAGACTCAGATGCTCTGGTATACTCGGGTACGACCGTGCCTGTCTATAGCGCCTCACTGACCAATGTCCTCAGCTATGGAGACTTTGAGCTCTCCTTCCTTTGTCTGCTGGATGCCGGTCACAAGCTGAGAGCGAGCCACATTCCGCAGATCAATATGGCTAGCGGTCGCATCTCTTCGACTGCCAGATCCATCATGAATCGGTTTACTTCTCCCTCAGCCCCGACGGATGTACCCAGACTTCTCTTCTCCAATGATTCGGAAAACTACAATACTCATCGCTCCGAACTCTACAATTACGCTGACATACACATCTACGATGCCTCTCACATTCGTCTGCGCAACGTCTCTCTTGCATACCGTCTGCCAAAAGAGTGGTGCCGGAAAGTCTACCTCTCCGGAGCACGCCTGCAGTTCAATGTTGAGGATGCTGGCATCTTGGCATTCGACAAGAGAGCCAAGTTTGACCTGGGAGGGATGAAGAAGCCCACCTATGTCTGGGGTTTCTCACTTAACTTTTAATCCCCAAATCTCTATGAATATACGTTCCCTTCCCCTTTTAGGTGCTTTCATAGTGCTAATGTTGAGCACTTCAGGGTGTACCAACTTTCTCGGAGTGATACCTAAGGGGCAGAAGATCCCTAAGACATTGGAAGACTACAATGCTTTCATACGAAATAATTTCTCCTACCACTACTACGATAGTGATCAGCTCTATATACTCATGGGGGACGTTTTCCAGACCCCTACAGCAGTATCCAGTCCCTCCCTCACACGTACCCACTACCTCGCTGATGAATCTGTCAAGAGAGTGGATGTCATGGGTGGGGTGGATAAGCAGCCCTACTTCGGTGGCTATGAGGGCATCTTCGCTTGGAATCTGATCATTGAGGAGGGATCCATTGTCACGGATGGCACGGTGGAGGAGCGCAACCGACTCATTGCTCAGGCACGTGTCCTGCGTGCGATGCACTACTTCTACCTGACGAACTACTACGCTGACCAGTACTCCCAATCCACCAGGGAGAACCTCTCTGTGCCCCTTGTTACCTCTCCTACAGTGGATGCCCCCTCTCCCCAGGTTACCTTAGAGGAGATGTACGGCTTCCTCATTGAAGATCTACAACAAGCTCTTCGTGAAGGTCTTCCTACCCGTAGCGAGTCGATCCTTCATCCCAACCTAGCTACAGGCTATGGGATGCTGGCACGAGTCTACCTCTCTATGGGCAATTACGAGCAGGCTTTGCACTACTCCTCTCTGGCTCTGGAGCAAAATGACCGTCTCTATGACTGGATCGGCTACTATATGAATGACCGTGCTCGCTTTGATGATCCCAAGAACTATGTCTCCCGTGTGAATGGTAATCCGGAGACTGACAATGTCGAAAACTATATCTATGGCTACGGATCCACTCGAGGGTGGATGGGTCTGCGCTCTCTCTCCTATGCCATATCCACCGACCGTGCCGCACTCTTCGAACCCGGTGATACGAGACTATTGACGCATTGGAAGTTCCGTACCTCCGCAAAAGGTTACTCCTGTTACGTTGGGATCTACTCCGTAGAGATGAACCGTGGCGGTGTCCGGGCTCCCGAGATGTACTACATCAAGGCGGAATGTCTGGCTCGAAAGGGAGATGCTGCAAATATTAGCGAAGCCATGGATCTGGTAAATGCCGTTCGCAAGACACGTATCCTTCCCGAATATTACAAGCCCTGGAGTGCCAACAGTACTGAAGAAGCGGTAAAGCTCATCATTCGTGACAAGGCTAACGAATATATTCAGAATCAGGTCATCTATTGCGACTATAGACGCCTCAATAAGGATCCGAAGTACGCCAGGAATTTTACCAGGGAGGTGGACGGTAATACCTATACCCTCCAACCCGACTCTCACCTGTGGATCATGCCTTTCCATCCTGATGTCATGTCCAATCCCGGCAACAACCCTATTCGTCAGAATGTGGATAAATAATATAATTCCTACACACTATATCATAGTATCTATATCATAGTATGAATCGAAAATTTGAGTGGCGCCTCTCGGCTCTCTGCCTAGGGGTGGCTCTTACATTCAGTGCATGGGCAGGAGCACCCAAGCCGGACAGACAAGGTCCCTTCAAGATCGCCTTCCTCACGGATGTGCATCTCAATATCCCCAACCATAACAGTCGCACCCAAGGCATGCGTCAGGCTGTGGCTCACGCCAAATCTATGGGGGCTCAGCTACTTATCTTTGGGGGTGACAATGCGGATCTCGACAAGCTTAAGGCGTCAGACTATCATCGTGCCGACTCCCTCTTTGGCGTATTCAAGTCTGTAGCGGAGGGTGTAGGACTTCCGGCTTACTATACGATCGGCAATCACGACCGATTCTATTATCATTCGGATGGAACTCCCGATCCGGATGGTACGGCTCTCTTCAATCGTAATTTCGGTGAAGCGGATCACACCTTCGACTTCAGGGGGATACGTTTCATCGTCATCAATTCCGTGCTTAAGGGAGAGAATCAACCCTACTACTACCGTCCCGAGCAGTTGGAGTGGCTGCAGGGCAGGCTCAGGGAAGCCGGCACAGATCGTCCCATCATCCTCATCACACATGTCCCCCTCGTGAGCCTCTACTATCCTGCCATGCAGGGGCGGATCCGTGACCTTGATGTGATCGCCAACTTTGGTGAGATCTGGAAGCTGCTGGAGGGGCATCATATCGTGGCAGTCCTCCAAGGTCATCAGCACCTTCATGAAGAGATGCTCTCCAAAGGTATCTGGTTCCTGACAGGAGGTTCCGTCTGTGGCAATTGGTGGGTAGGGGATCTGGGTGGAACCCAAGAGGGATACCTCATGCTTACCTGTGATCCTGCCACTGACACCTACTCCTGGGAATATGTTGACTACGGTTGGATTCCTGAAAAATAGTTAATCATCACTCAACCCTATACATCGAACATAAATTAAAATCCTGTTTTGTAAATCATTGATTTCCAATTGATTTTACAGCGTTCGAGTAACTATAAAATTAGCCCGCCTTTTTTTCAGAAAAAGGCGGGCTAATTTGACGAAGAGTATTTGGGTGATTGGAAATTGAGTAATAATACCAATTTTTTGACTATACTTGCAATAGAGATAATAGGGTCAGAGTGGTTGCCTTCTTGGCTATCGAAACCATTGGCTACTCGCCGGTCGCATTGTAAGTACAACCCACTGCCCGGATTCGTTCACCTAGTTTATAGTCAGATTATGGAACGCAAAGAGGAGTTTACTATTTACCTGAAACACAAAAGCTTCAGTCCCCGCCACATGCTGGCAGCCATATTAGTGGCGGGAAATGTGTTCGTGTCAGCTTCGGAGGTATGGTCTTCCACCGTCATCTCTCCCACGGTCGGTATCGAAAGTTCAAGGCAGTCTAAAGGATTCACTCTCCACGGTGTAGTGTCCGATGAGAGTGGCAGTCCTATGGTGGGGGTTAATGTCAGAGTAGTACGGGGATCCAAGACCGTGGGTGGCGTAGCGACTGATATGTCCGGGAAGTATTCTATCAAGGTCTCTGAGGGAGATACTGTCATCTTCAGCTTCATAGGAATGCAGGAGCAGAAGGTCACTGTGAAGTCGGGTATGGACACCTTGAATATCACCCTGAAGGATAGTGCCACACATCTGGATGACGTGGTGGTCACGGGGTATCAGACGATCTCCAAGGAGAGAGCTACAGGTGCCTATGCCATTATCTCCGAGAAGAGTACGCGCGGAAAGCTGGAGACAGATATCCTCTCACGTATCGAGGGAACAGTGGCAGGTATCAGTAAGCCTACAGCCAACGGAGTAGTGATTCGTGGTGTGACCACCTATATGGGCAACAGTACCCCTCTGATCGTGGTGGATGGTATGCCCTATGAGGGAAGTCTCAGCTCCATCAATCCCGGTGAAGTATCCAATATCACTGTGCTGAAGGACGCTGCTGCGAGCTCGATCTATGGGGCTCGTGCTGCCAATGGGGTGATTGTGGTCACCACCAAGAGAGGGAAGGATGGCAAGACAAGTGTGAGCTATAACGGGAGTATTCGTTTTGATCCCATCCCGGATATTGACTATCTGGACCTTATGGATACGCGAGAACTCATAGGACTTCAGCGGGAGGGATTTGCGTTCTTTCACCCCAAACTTGCCAATGTCAATCCGCGATACTACATGGATCCCGTGATCGGGCTGCTTTACAAGCATGAGGAGGGGGAGCTGAGTGATAGTCAGCTTCAGAGTGAATTGGATAGGTATGGAGCTTTGGACAATAGGCAGCAGATCCTGGAAGAATTTGCGAGAGTGGGGATGGAGCACCAACACAACGTTGCACTCTCAGGAGGGAATGCCAAGAACCGCTACCGTGCATCTCTGGACTACACTCAGATGATGCAGAATCAGAAGTTCAACTCGCAGGATAGGATCGGATTCAGCATCAAGGATGATATGAATCTCTTCCCATGGATGACTGCCAATGTAGGCATATCCGGAAACTATACGCAACGTAAATCTGATGATGGCGCAGAGGCATATAATGATATGGTGGTCAGCATGCCAAGCTATCAGATGATCAAGGATAATGATGGGAATCCAATCCCGGTGCCTACCAACAAGTCTCAAATGGAATTGGATAGACTCCGAGGGCTGGGATTGAAGGATGAGACCTACATCCCGATCCTCAATAGACCGCTGGAGAGTACTCACAACACATCGGCATACTACAGGATACAGGCGGGGGTGAACTTTAAGCTATGGGAGGGGCTTCACTTGGATCTGAAATATCAGACGGAGAGTAGCTACACCAAGAACCGAAGCTACAAGGATGGGGACTCCTACTATGTACGCAATATGATCAATGATGCCGCACAATATGATGAGAAGAGGAAGGAACTGACACTGAACGTGCCTGAAGGAGGTCAACTGGGTGAGAATAGGTCTGACTCCTATTCCTATACACTGAGGGGTCAGCTCAACTTTAATAGGACGATGGGAAATCACTATGTCACAGCATTGGCAGGAGCAGAAAGGAGGTTGGTGCGCTCCACCGGGACACGTTCGTACTACATGGGGTACGATGACAGCAGTCTCAACATTACTCCCGTCAATCCATTTCCTCTTACCGATCTCCGCAACACAGAGTCTTTACGAGGATTCTTCTCTTGGAGCTGGTCCGGAAATAACCGACTTACCCACAATGAGGACAGGTATGTATCGTTCTATGCCAATAGTTCCTACACCTATGATGAGAAGTATTCTCTCACAGGGAGTATCCGTATCGATCAGTCCAACCTCTTCGGTACGGATCCCCGCTACCAGTATCGCCCACTGTGGTCGCTCGGGGGCAGCTGGCATCTGGGCAAGGAGGACTTCATGAGAGAAGCTTCATGGTTGGATCAGCTCACTTTGCGCCTCACTTATGGGATAGGTGGGAATATACCCAAAGCTGCAGGTCCCTACATGACTGTGGAGAACTATGGATGGAACAGCTGGGTGGGGGACTTCTCTTCTATGATCGTCAATCCTCCCAACGACCAATTGCGGTGGGAAAAGACGTCTACGACCAATATAGGAGTGGACTTCTCGATCTTTTCCTCCAAGTTGAGTGGTAGCATTGACGTATACAATAAGGACACCAAAGACCTTTTGGGTGAGAGAAATGCAGACCCGACTCTCGGATGGTCCAAGCTTTTGGTCAACTATGGCTCAATGTACAATAGAGGTGTGGAGCTCTCACTGCGCAGTCAGAATGTCCGTCAAGGAGATTTCGCATGGGATTCAAGCTTGACCTTCAGCTGTAATAAGAATGAACTAACGAACCTTGAAGGTACTCAGGAGTCAGTCTATTACTTCACAGCCTCCAGTGTAAATACTGTAGGCTACCCCATGAACAGCCTTTTCAGCTACAGATATGCGGGATTGGATCCGAAGAATGGCAACGTCAGGGTGTATGATAAGGAGGGAAAGATGAAGTCTAACGTGGATTCTATCGATGATTTAGTCTGGTCCGGTACTCGTACTCCGGTATACAATGCCTCGCTGAAGAACCTTTTGTCCTACAAAGGCTTGGAGTTATCCTTCATGTTTGTCTACTACGGAGGGCATGTGATGCGTGATGTGGTGGCTGTCTATCTCTCCCAAGCGCCGGGAAATAATCTCAATCGCAAGCAGTTGAACTACTGGAAGAAGCCGGGAGATGAGAATATCCCCGATATAGCGCCCTCATTCAAGCGGAGTATCTCCGAGGAGAGGGCAATGGCTTGGTACTCTGCGGATGCTCATATCCGACCTGCAGACTACATTAAGCTCAGAGATGTCTCGCTCAGTTACAATATTCCTGCAGGGTGGCTCAAGAAACTGTCTCTCTCCTCAGCCCTCTTGACCTGTCAGCTCAGCAATGTATGGTGGTGGGCTGCCAATGGAGACATAGACCCTGAAGCATATGCTACGTCAGGTTATGGTCGCGGAGCACGCACTTTGCCCAATCCCATGACCTACACTCTGGGACTTTCCCTCAACTTTTAATGTCATATATCTACTATATAATACTGCTATGAAACGGTTTGTGTCTACTTTGATGCTCCTAAGTATGGTAGCATTGTTGCCCTCTTGCAATAAGTTCCTCGATATAAAGCCCAAAGGATTCGTTATTCCGGAATACACCCAAGACTACGAAAAGCTGCTCAACTACGCTCAGCTCATGAAGTATTCCGACAATACGGTTATCTATATGACCGACGATCTCTTCATTCCGGACGATGAACAAGACTTTACGGGAGGTGTACCGGGGCTGGATGTTGCCGAGCGAAACTTCTATCTCTTCAACGAAACCATCTACGGTGACGGCATCAAGGATCCACTTTACGAGTACTCTTACAATCGTATCTACTACTATAATGTCATTGTAGACGATATCATGGGGACTTACGGCGGCTCTGAGCAGAAGAAAAAGGAGCTGCGTGCCGAAGCCCTTGTAGGTAGAGCTCTGGAGTATCTCAACCTCGTGAATGCGTATGCCAAGCACTATGATCCCAAGACGGCTGCCACAGATCCGGGTGTCCCCTTGATGATAGACAAGAAGATAGAGAAGACAGATCTCACCAGAGCTTCCGTGCAGGAAGTATATGACCAGATCAAGAGAGACTTGGATGAGGCTGCCCCGAACCTTCCGGAGAAGCCTGTCAACAACGCCTATAGAGCTTCACGCCCCGTAGGGTATGGTATGCTGGCTAGGATGTACCTCTACATGGGAGACTACGAGAAAGCTCTGCAGAATGCCAAGACCTCTCTGGAGCACAATTCCACTCTCTTGGATCTCAAGAAGTACGCAGTCGTCAATCCCATGGGATACATCGGGCGTATCAATGTCCCCGATGGTGCCAAGAATCCCGAGAATACATATGTCAGGCTGGCCCCTTATACATTTGGGTTCAGCACTCGAGGGTATGGCTCCGATGATCTTTTGGCTCTCTTCGATAAGGAGAAGGATCAACGATACCTGCTCTATTTCACCAAGAAGTTGGGATCCTACGAGTTTAAGCGTCCCCTCTGGGCTCCTTACATCTATGCCAACCTTGCCATGGCTACTCCCGAAATGTATCTCATTGCCGCAGAGAGTGAAGCACGGCTCGGGAATACCGCAGAGGCTCTCCGTTATCTCAATACTCTCAGGGACAATCGTATCATAGACAATAAGCCCCTTCAAGCAGCTTCTGCCAAAGAAGCTCTCCGGATGGTGCTCGAAGAGCGTCGCAGAGAGCTTCCTTTTCTGGGCACTACACGTTTGATAGATCTGAAGAGACTCAACCGTGAGCCGGAGTTTGCCAAGACTGTGGTACACACAGCAGGAGGGAAAGAGTACCAACTGGAGCCCAATAGTCCCCGCTATGTACTACCCATCCCTCTGAATGTCCTGAGACATAATCCCAATATGAAACCCAATATTCGCTAATCTTACGGACTTTATTTCAATGAAAAAGAATCTACTCCTTCTCGCTACAGTCCTCCTGGGCTGTGGCATGCTAGCCTGCTCCAAAGGTGAGGAGGCTGCTCCCGAGACCGTTCACCTCCAAGGACAGCTCGTAGGTATAGGCACGGATAATATCCGCATGTCCTACAATGGTGCCGCCTCCATGGTCGGAGACTCTCGAGACCTTTGGCTCAAGATTGATGACCAAGGGCGCTTTGATACCACCTTCGTCCTTACCGAGCCTGCTTACTACAATATCAGCCGCAACACCCTGTACCTCACTCCGGGCGATGATCTTACCGTAAGGATTACCTCCAACAATGATGAGGCGCAGTTCTCAGGGAGGGGTGCTGCCGCCAATAACTACATGAAGTATCGTCTCTTCCCCAAGGCGGGATCCTTCCTGGCAGGTGGTGAGCAGATCGGTGAAGACTTTCCCTCCACCAAGAGCCTTGTGCAGAAGCTTGCCGGCGAAAGGCGTCACCAACTGGATACACTGACCGGTGTCTCGGACCGGTTCAAGAAGCTCGAAGGGGCGCGAATCACGGCAGACATCATCAATAGCTACACTTCCTATCCTGCCTACTCCAATATGATGGAAAGTGCAAAAGATCGGGACGAGATGATTCAGAGATTGGAGGCTCACATGAAGTCCCTCACTCCCGATGTGGCTCCTCTCTTCAAGGAGATCGCCGAGGACCCCGAACTCCTCGACGTAGCTGTAGTCCGCGATGTCCTCTACTACCGGAAGGATACTCTCCTGGCTCCGCTGTGGTTGGGAAACGTTACTTTCCCGGAACGTACCCGCGAGCTCTATCAGAGTGCCAAGGTGGTATCTGATCTCCGTAGCAATGGAGTCTCTCAGGAAGTGGTGGACTCCACCAATCTCTTCATCCGATCGCTGAAGAACAAGGACTTTGCAGACGAGTTGAGAGCCAAAGTGTCTCAGGCATCCCTTCTCCTCCCCGGACAGCCTGCCATAGACTTCAAGCTCACAGATACGGAGGGTAATCCTCACATGCTCTCAGACTTCCGGGGCAAAGTCCTCTATATCGATCTCTGGGCTACATGGTGCGGTCCCTGCCTCAATGAGTCTCCCCACTTCGAAGCCTTGGCGAAGAAGTATGAGGGAAAGGATATCACCTTCATCCCCATCTCCACGGACACTACCGTCAAGCCTTGGCTGGAGTTCCTGAAGGATCACAAGAAGGATCTCACCCAGTATCACTCGGACGACATGGTTCTCAAGGAGAAATGGGCTATCATGTATATCCCACGATTTATACTTATAGACAAGGACTTCAACATCGTCAATGCCTATGCTCCCCGCCCCTCCAGTGAGGAGATCTCTCCACTTCTGGACTCTCTGCTGAAGTAATTCGTTCCCGAAACCATAGAACTTAGACTCCCCTCGGTGGCAAGTTTATCCTGCCGGCGAGGGGAGTTTCTTTCCGTCTCTCAGTGGAGAGACAGTTGTCCCGCGGGCAGGAAATGATCGTCTCTCCATGAGGAAACAATCGTCTCTCCAGTAGGGGGACAATCGTTTCTTCATGGAGGGACGATTGTATCGCAGGGAGGGAACCCGATGAAAATGGAGGGGAAAGGGAATGGTTGGACAGGGAGAGTTGGAAAGATCCCGGGCAGGAGGCGGTTTAGAAGATCCTTTCTCTCCTCCTTTCAGCCCCTTGGAGGTATTTCTTCTTCTCCTTAAGACCTTTGGGTGTATCCGGGAAGGAGAGTTTGTGAACCTCCGGAATGCCGTTTCCTTGATCAAGGACTTTGTACGACCCCTCAGGCGAGCGAACGATAACTACCTGATCGTATAGCGAATGATCCTCCAGGTAGGAGAGGTAGCGAAGAGTGTCGGTGCTTGCGGTGATCAACTGGTACCACCTATCCCCACTGCCGAGCTTGTCGCGGTCGGGATCCATGGAGTTGAGGTACTGCTTGCGTGAGGTGGTGCTGATCACGTATACGGGGGGCTGAGGTCGACCCTTGCGGTCCCGGCTGATGTCCCGAGCATATGCGTGGTCGTGACCCTGGAGTACCAATGCCGGGGCATACTGCGGGTCTTCAAGGATATCCCGCAGGCAGAAGTACATGATGGGATGGAATCTACCGCTTCGGATGGGGTATACTGCGTGATGGAAGACCACAATATGAAAGGGATGAGCAGTGTCCGAGAGCAGTTCCTTAAGCCACTTGCGGGTACCGATGATCCTGGATGGACGGTCCAGCCCTTCACTATTGATGCAGATCACACGTGAGTATCTGTAGTCGATGAAGTAGTTGGATCCCGTAAGAGTGGGGGAGTTGGGGGGAAAGTGGAAGAAGTCTACCCACCTGGGATCCAGTTTACGGAAGAGGGATTTGTCGTGCTCATGATTCCCTGTGACAGCTATGAGCGGAGTGTTCCCTGCCACAGGAAGGATGCTTCGGTACCATATGTCCCAGTATCCGTTATGCCCACGCTCTATGGCATCACCTCCGAATATCCATGCACTTGTGCGAGGGTACTTCTTCCGGATCTCACTGAAGAGGCGATCCGAAGAATTTGGCTCAATATCTTGAATGTCTCCAATATAGACCAGTGAGTCTGCAAGGAGTGGAGCGGCAGAGAGATAGTTCCGGTAGAGGACGGAATCTCCTTCACCCAGTATCGTGTAGGGTATGGAGTCTCCCGTGAGGTTGAGTGTGGCGTGATACTGGAAGGTAGTTCCTCCTTCGGTATCTACACGGCTCATGCTTACCGGAAGGCTTTTCCATTTCCCACTCTCCCATACTTCCAGTCGATAGGGTTGGTCGCACCCACTGATCCAGTTGACGTTTCTTCCACGAAGACCGTCCTCCGTGGGCGTGACAATGACTCGGTCGGGTGTGCAGGGGAGGGTATAGGCAGGCTCGTGAGGAATGCTGAACCATGCATCCCAACGTAGGTAAGCAATGATGGATAAGGTGAGGAAGAGAATGGCAAGCGCAACAAGTAGGATAGATCTCCTTCGCATAGGGGTCAGAACTCTGAAGTAAAGTGGAACTCTATATCGGGAAAGTCTTGACGAGCCATATTGAGCATATAGGCAGAGTCGGCAAGATAGACATCTCTCTCGTGAATGTCGACCGCCATATACTGAGCTTTGCGACGCTTGAAGTCTTCGAGGACGGCATCATCTGCAGAGGTGATCCAGCAGGCTTTGTAGAGGTGGATAGGTTCCCAGCGGCATTTGGCTTGATATTCGTGGAGGAGTCTATACTCTATGACCTCAAACTGAAGCTGTCCCACCGTACCGATGATCTTACGTCCATTGAAAGTATTGATGAAAAGCTGTGCCACCCCTTCATCCATGAGCTGGTCAATACCCTTCTGTAGCTGCTTAGAGCGCATCGGATCAGCGTTCTCGATATACTTGAAGAGCTCGGGAGAGAAGCTTGGAAGCCCCTTGAAGTGTAGCTCTTCGCCGGCAGTGAGTGTATCTCCTATTTTGAAGTTGCCGGTATCGGGGAGCCCTACAATGTCACCTGCATAAGCCTCTTCGACGATCTCCTTCTTCTGTGCCATGAAGGCTGTGGGGCTGCTGAACTTAAGACTCTTGCCTAGGCGTACATGCTTGTAGGCTGTATTTCGTTCGAACTTCCCGGAGCAGATCTTGACAAAGGCGATACAGCTCCTATGGTTGGGATCCATATTGGCGTGAATCTTAAAGACAAATCCCGTAAAGTCAGGTTCATAAGGATCCACGGTACGCTCAACAGCCTCAGTGGGTCGGGGTCCCGGTGCAATACGGATGAAGCAGTCGAGCAACTCCTTGACGCCAAAGTTGTTGAGAGCCGAGCCAAAGAATACCGGAGCTACCTGCGCACGGAGATACTCCTCCTCGTCGAGGTCGGGATATACTTCCCGGATGATCTCCAGATCTTCCAAGAGGGCATCTCGCTGCTCATGTGATATGTAGTCCAGGATCTCTTCTCCTTCGACATCTATCTCGACACGCTCAGTGACCTTCTGCTTATCGGATCTAAACATCTGCATGGAGTGATCAAAGACATTGTACACTCCTCTGAAACGCTCCCCGGAGTCTATGGGCCAGCTGAGAGGAGTGACTTTGATCCGAAGCTCTTCTTCAAGATTGTCCAGCAGGTCAAAGGGAGCTAGTGCATCGCGGTCCATCTTGTTGACGAAGACTATCACGGGAGTCTTCCGCATCCTACATACCTCCATGAGTCTCTTGGTCTGCAGCTCTACCCCCTTGGCACCGTCAATGACTATAATGACACTGTCTACAGCAGTGAGTGTGCGGAAGGTATCCTCGGCAAAGTCTTGGTGTCCGGGAGTATCCAAGATATTGATCTGATGATCCCTGTATGTGAATCCCATCACGGAGGTGGCAACGGATATCCCTCTCTGCTTCTCGATCTCCATCCAGTCTGAGGTGGCAGTCTTCTTGATCTTGTTGCTCTTGACGGCACCGGCTACATGTATGGCACCCCCAAAGAGAAGAAGCTTTTCGGTCAGTGTGGTCTTACCGGCATCGGGGTGTGCCACTACTGCAAAAGTCCTTCTCCTGGATATCTCGGATTCAAATGCTTTCATCGTTTGTCTTGTATGTCTGTATCGTAAACTTCCTGAAGAGCTTCCCGCCAATCCTTGACGACTTCAGGAGCATACCTCTCCATCTTATGCATAGAGAGAGAGGCAAATTTGGGTCTGTCTGCTGCCGACTGTAGATCCTCTTGGAGGCAAGAGAGGATCTCAAGCTCTCTCGTGTCCGGATCCAGATCCAGTATGGCACGAGCAAACTCATAACGCGAAACGGATCCCCTATTGACACAATTATATATGCCATAGGGTATCTCCTGCTCGGTGCCGAGACGGAGGATAAAGTCAACTACAGTCTCAGCCAAAGTAATGGCAGAAGATGGGCTTCCAATCTCGTCAGTGACTACTCGGAAAGGCACTCCCTCCAAGGCTTTGCGACGTATCGATTTATAGAAATTGTGTCCGTAAGGTGAGTAGAGCCATGCAGTGCGTAGGATATAGTAGCGCTCCATAGTCTCGCGGATAGTCTCTTCACCTTGCAGTTTAGTCTCGCCATAATAATTTGCAGGGGAAGGATTGTCCGTCTCAGAGTAAGCCTCCTCACCGGACTTGGAGAGATCACCCCCAAAGATATGGTCGGTGCTGATCTGAATCAGTACCGATCCGGAGTCGGCACACAGCTCAGCTAGGATGGCAGGAACCTTGGCATTCAGCTGAAGTGCATCAGAATGATTGACTTCGGCGCCGTCCACGTGAGTGAAGGCTGCAGCATTTACTACCACATCCGGGCGGTAAAGAGCAAAGAACTTGCGAATATCCTCTTCGTAGTTAAGGTTGAGTTGGTCGCGGGTCGTGGGTATCCACTTGATCTCAGGATGGTCACCAAAGTGACGGGTCAGAGCATTTCCCAGCTGACCACCGGCTCCGGGGAGCCAAACTCTCTTCTTGTCCATAAAAAGTCTATGATTAATCTTGGTGTTGGGTGGGATCCTTCACCTCCAAAGGAAGTCGTCCCTCCTCGTACTCACGCACTCTGTCAGCGAGCATGGCGAGATAGGTGCTGACCTGCTTGACCGCCTGTAGGGTCTCTTCGGAGACCTTTTCTCCCTTAAGCTTAAGGGTGAGGTAGCCGTATACACCTACAAAGCAGGTCTCAATCTCCCCTTTGACATCATCGCCCCCCATGCTGCGCAGCTGAATAATTGTGGGGAGAGTCTTGTAGTATAGCGCACTGTAAAGAGCTTGGGAGGGAAGTTTGAGGAGCTTTCGGTGAACCATGGTCATCAACTCCATGACCTCCTCAACTCTTCTGAGGTGTCCTTCCCGAAGTAGCTCCCGCGAACGCATCTCCTCTGCCATCTCGAAATACCACTGTATGATATCTTCTAATTGGGTGGAATCCACTTGGTAGTTGTGGGTGACATACTCGCGGATAGCGTCATCATTGAGCTCAAGAGCTCTCAGAGTATCCTCGATCTGCCACATGTAGAGGACATACTCCGATACATTTTCTTTACGTTTCTGCTTTGCTACTATCATTACTCTGCAATGTTTTGTCAGTGGAGATATACCACAGTGATGCCGGCACCACCCAAGTCAGGCTTCTCATCCTCGACTTGCCGTACGGCACTATTGGTGCGAAGATGCTCTCGAACGGCTTGACGAAGTGCACCTGTCCCGGTGCCGTGGAGGATCCTAACGGGCGAATACCCATATCGAACGGCATCATCGATGAAGTATATCAGCTCTTGAAGAGCCTCATCTGCTCTCTTTCCACGGATATCAAGGCGTGGTTGGAAGTTGAGTCTCCTGCTATTCTCCTGCACTTCAATGCCTTTAGGCTTGGACTTCTGCACAGAAGAAGCTTTCCTCAGCGAGTGTTTGAGGCGACTTAGTGGTACTTCTATTACGATGCTGCCCATGCGAACTTTAGCTTTTTTGCGTTCAAGGGAGAGCACTTCGCCTACTTCATTGGAGCCTTGGATGGTGACGAAGGAGCCTACTTCTATGGGTTTGTCCGCAGCGGTGAGTTTATTGGTTCCTCTTTTATGCTGCTTCTTCTCCACCTTGGTACGTAGGTCTGAGCGTTTTTCCTCCAGTCTCTCCCTCGCTTTCTTCGTAGCCTCCTTCTCCGCTTCAGACTCTTTGATCTGTCGGATCGTATTCTCTACTGATGCATTTGCCGAGGAAAGTATCCTCAAAGCCTCCTCCTCAGCCTTGGCAATGCGGTCTGCTCGTTCTCTTTTGAGCTTCTCAATCTTCTCTGAAAGTTCGGAATTCCTACGATCAAGCTCCTTTTCTTTCTTGCGTATCAGGTACCTCTTCTCCTCCCAATACTTCTTGTCTCGGAGGATATCTTGGAGATACTTATCCTGCATCACGTAGTCGGTACCCACCAACTCCTCAGCATAGGAGAGGATATCTTGGGGAAGACCGATCTTCCGGGCAATCTCTACGGCAAAAGAACTACCGGCTTGTCCGATGAAAAGCTTGTAGAGGGGTTGAATCTTCTGGCGGTCAAAGAGCATGGCGCCATTGATCACCCCATCATGATTCTCACAATATTCTTTCAGATTACCATAGTGGGTATTGATCAGTCCCATACATCCCGTATCCACCAGCCTATTCAATACTGCTTCAGCAATCGCTCCACCGATGATAGGCTCTGTACCGGAGCCGAATTCATCTATGAGAATCAAGGTGTCGGGGTCGGCATGCTTACAGATGAACTTCATGCTCAGGAGGTGGGAAGAGTAGGTACTAAGGTCATTCTCGTAGGATTGGTCGTCCCCCATGTCCATGAAGATGCTCTCGAAGATGCAGCATCGGGAGTGATCCGCAAGGGGAATGGGGAGCCCGCACTGCAGCATAAACTGGAGTAACCCCACCGTTTTCAACGCCACAGACTTCCCTCCGGCATTAGGCCCCGAGATCACAAGGATCCTATTCTGCCGATCCAAGGTGATATCCAAGGGGACTATCTCCTTGTCTTGACTCTTGAGATGCTTCTCAAGCAGGGGGTGTCTGGCACTAAACCACTCCATACCATCACCCTCCGGAGCCAGGATCGGAACTATGGCATTCTGAGCATTAGCCAATCTTGACTTGGCAAATGCCAAATCCAAGATCCCCATCACTGTGCAATTATCTTGGATAGGAGCTATCTGTGTACGGATATGTGAAGTGATCTCCTTGAGGAGTCGGGTGATTTCCCTCTTCTCTTCGCTCTGCTTTTCCCGAATCTTGTTGTTGGTCTCTACCAATTGCTCCGGTTCCACGAAGAGAGTTTTCCCTGTGGCAGATTCATCATGTATGATCCCCGGTACCTCCCGCTTGGCTGCAGGATGGATGGGAAGGAGGAGTCGTCCCTCGCGAACTGTCGCCTGAGCATCCCTATCCACCCAGCCATTCTCCTGAGCTGAGCGGAGGATACTCTGCATGGTTCTACTGATAGATCCGGAGAGTGAGCGCATCTCTTGCCTGATAGCCCGCAGGATCCGGGAGGCTGTGTCCTTGATCTCTCCCTCGTCATCCATCAGGTTGTGGATGCGCCTGCGCAGGTCGGGGAGGGCGTCCAACTGATCCACCAGGCGCCTCAAACCCGGGGTGGGATCTTGAATATCCGACTCTTCATCGGACTCTCGAAGCCATTGCTTTGCTTCATGAACCTTCTCCAGAAGCTCCTTCAATGCTTTGAGTCCTTCAATCTTGATCACTGCTCCGTCGGGTCGAATCTCTGTAAGATGCTCTCGGATGGGAGAAAAGCCGAAGGAGGGTACCGTGTCGCTCTCGGTCAAGTACATCATCTCATGCACCTGATCCAATATGGCACCCAATCTCTTTCTGTCGCTCATGAAGGTCATCTTCTCCACCAAATGACGACTCACCTCATTGGAGCAGAGCGAGTACAGAAGCCTACGGATCACTGTGAAGTCTAGGCGATCCTCGATGTTGTCAGGATAGAGTAGCGGGTGGGAGTGGGGTTGAGTCGGTTTCAACTAGAATAGGAAGCGGAAAACATCATTGATATTGGCATAGAGCATCAGGAAGAGTAAGAAGAAGAGTCCTGCCATCTGGATCCTCTCCTGCACTTTCAGGGATAACTTACGCCGTGTCACCATTTCGTACAGCAGAATCATGATGTGCCCTCCGTCCAGTCCCGGGATGGGGAGGATGTTCATGACTGCTAAGATGACAGAGAGAAAAGCGGTAAGGTTCCAAAAGTCGTACCAGTTAAAGTTTTGTGGAAAGAGGCTACCGATGGTTCCCAGACCTCCCAGCTTCTTGGCTCCCTCTTTGGTAGCCACAAACTTCAGTGAGGAGACGTAGGATCCCAGCCTGTCCCCCGCCTTCTTCATCCCTGCCGGGACAGATTCAGCCAATGTATACTTAATGTGTTGGGAACCAAATACCTCAGCAGGTGGTGCAAAAGCTACCCCCAATCCCTTCTCACCATCGATGAAAGCCGGGATCTCCACCTTGTCAGCCCCTCTGGATACCCACAGAGTGGCAGAGTCTCCACGAAGGTTGTACACCCGATCTGAGATGAGAGTCAGATCCTTGCTTCTGAGATCGTTCACTCCAATGATTTCGTCTCCCGGACGGAATCCCGCCTTAGCAGCCTCGGATCCTGTGAGGACTTCCTTCACTACCGCCGGCAAGTGCAGCATGAAGAGGCTGCTGTCCGAAGCGATGATGGCACGCATCAGGTCTACAGGTACTTCTATGTCCTGTGTGTTGCCGTTGCGATTCACGGTCAGTATCTCCCCGTCAGCAATCATCGGCAATACTTTCTCATCAAAGTAGGAGATCTTCACGCCATCCACAGCCACAGGGAGATCGCCATCCTGCAGTCCCATGCGGTGTCCCACGGAGGAGTAGGTGAGATTCTCCCCGATATTCTCCATAGGAATCTTACTATCTCCCCAGTGGTAAGCTATAGCTCCGTATATGATGACCGCTAGGATGACGTTGAATAGTACTCCTCCCACCATCACGAGAAGACGTTGCCAGACAGGTTTGGCTCTGAACTCCCACGGCTTAGGCTCTGAAGCCAGCCCCGCAGTATCCATGGACTCATCCACCATACCGGCTATCTTACAGTATCCTCCCAAGGGCAACCACCCGATACCATACTCAGTCTGAGTACGAGGGGACTTATACTTTACCAGAGAAAACCATGGGTCAAAGAAGAGATAAAACTTGTCCACCCTGATCTTAAAGATCCGGGCAAAGAAGAAGTGACCAAGTTCATGGATGAAGACCAATATCGCCAGCGACATCAGTAGCTGCAGGGTCTTGATAAGGAATATGCTCATAAAGAGTATGACAAATATTTATTCAGTAATGATACGGGAGTGAGTTCCCGGCTACCTCTTGGACCAGCTCCATGCTCTCTCTCTCACCTGCCGATCTATCTCCTCCAGCTGTTCGAGACCCAAGAGGGTTCGGCTGCCAAAGTGATCCATCATGTCATGGATGAGAGCAGGTATATCACAGAATCCCACCCCCTTACGACTAAGGTATCTCTCCACTGCAACCTCGTTGGCAGCATTGAGGACACAAGGGGCAGTTCCTCCCATCGCTACCGCTTCGTAGGCAAGATCCAGGCATTTGAAGTCCTCGCGTCTGGGGCGCTCAAAGGTTAGATTCATCAGATCCTCCACTGAAGGCAGTCTCACGCCCACCTCCTTGCGACCGGGGAAGAGAAGTGCATAGGAGATGGGGATACGCATATCGGGCAGACTCAGCTGTGCCTTGACGCTCCCGTCAGCAAAGCCCACCATGGAGTGGATCAGACTCTGACGGTGAACCAGGACCTCAATATCCTCCGGTTCCACCCCAAAGAGCCACTTCGCTTCGATCATCTCGAAGCCTTTATTCATCAAAGTGGCAGAGTCAATGGTCACCTTCTTGCCCATGCTCCAGTTGGGATGCTGTAGAGCCTCCTCAGGAGTGATGAGGTCCAAGTCCGATGATGCTCTGTCCACAAAGGGTCCGCCGGAAGCTGTGAGGTATATACGCATGGGCTTGACGTTACTCTCTCCATGGATACATTGGAAGATCGCGGAGTGCTCAGAGTCTACAGGCAGTATCGGAGCCACATATTTTCGGCTGAGCTTGCGTATCAGTTCCCCCGCGACTACCAGTGTCTCCTTATTCGCCAGAGCGATGGTTCTCCCTGCTTCGATGGCACGTATCGTAGGAGCCAGACCCGCAAAACCCACCATAGCGGTCAGTACGATATCTGCATTATAGTCACCTGCCACCTCACATACTGCATCAGCACCTGAAAGCACCTTAATATCGGTATCTGCGAGGGATTTGGCGAGAGCCTTGTAGCCCTTGGGGTCATTCAGAACCACCACTTTAGGTCTAAACTTCCGAGCCTGCTGAGCCAGTAGCTCACCATTAGAGTTACAAACCAAAGCATGTACGGTGAGCTCTTCCGGGTATCTCTCGATCACCTGTAGAGCCTGAGTGCCGATAGATCCTGTACTCCCCAAAATGGTTACGCTACGCTGTGACATATATAATAGTAGGTTCAGTGTATAGACTCCCCCCTAAACCGGGGCACACACGGGTGCGAAGTTACGCATTTTCAGCCTAAAGCTCCAGTCTCGCTCCCGGCGCTTCTATTGTCTGCTAAAAATGTGCTCTCATTGCGGTAATTCTTATTCCTAAACGCTTGATGCCTTGATAAATATCACTACTTTAGCAGCCGTACCTAAACAAATTTAAAACCTTAATCAATAATGAAACGACAACTTAATCAGGAGGAGATCAAGCTTCTTGAGCTTCGAGGATGTGAGTGCGATGACTGGAGTGGCGTAACTGTGAGGGAGGGATTTGACCCCACTAGAGTGCGCAATACGAGATTCTCAGGGAATGTCTCACTGGGTAGGCTCAGTGGCGAATTCGAGCTGGCGGGAGGATTACGCAAACGTGCCATCATCAGCAACGCAGTGCTACACAATTGTGAGGTCGGTGACGATGTGGTTATCGAGAATATCCAGAATTATATCGCAAACTATACCATCGGCGATCGGTGCTATATACAGAATGTGGATGTGATCCTAGTGGATGGGGTTTCGACATTCGGGAATGGTACCGAGGTAGATGTGCTCAACGAGACAGGTGGGCGTGGCGTTCATATCCACGACAAGCTCTCGGCTCACTGTGCCTATGTCTATGCGCTATATCGGCACAGACCAGAGCTTATTGATCGGATGAAGGCTATGGTGGACTTCTACACTGACAAGCATGCATCGGATCGGAGCACAATAGGTGCTGAGTGTATGATAGTGAATGTGGGATATATCAAGAATGTTCGGATTGGCAGCCACTGTAAGATCATGGGGGCAATGAAGCTCAAGAATGGTTCCCTCAATAGCAATCTTGAAGCACCCATACTCGTAGGTCGAAACGTTATCGCTCAGGACTTCATCATCTCCTCCGGCTCTAGGGTTGAAGGGGGCGTTATCCTTACACGATGCTTTGTGGGACAGGGTTGCCAACTGGACCATGGTTATTCGGCATCCGACTCCCTCTTTTTCAGCAATTGCCAAGGAGAAAATGGGGAGGCATGTGCCCTTTTTGCCGGTCCATACACCGTGACACACCACAAGTCGACCCTACTTATCGCGGGGATGTTCTCTTTCATGAATGCCGGATCGGGATCCAACCAGAGTAATCATATGTACAAGCTGGGACCGATCCATCAGGGAATTATAGAGAGAGGAGCCAAGACTACCAGCAACTCTTATGTGCTATGGCCTGCGAAGGTGGGACCCTTCTCCCTGATCCTCGGGCGACACTATAGTCATGCAGATACCTCAGATCTTCCCTTCTCCTACCTGGTGGAGCACGACAATGTTACCTATCTGGTACCGGGTGTGAATCTACGCAGTGTGGGTACGGTGAGAGATGCGCGCAAGTGGATGAAGAGGGACAGGAGGACGGACCCCAACAAGTTGGACTTCATCAACTTTAACCTCCTGAGTCCCTATACAATTCAAAAAGTGAGAGACGGAGTGGAGATCCTGAAGCATCTACAAGAGACCTCCGGAGAGGAGTCCGCTCTATACACCTACCAGAGCTGTATAATCAAGAATTCTTCACTCAAGAGGGGGCTGGTGCTGTATGATATGGTGACGCGGAAATTCCTGGGAAACTCTCTCATCAAGCGCTTGGAAGGAGGCTCTTTCATCTCCAATGAAGAGATAAGAAATCGTTTGAAGCCCACCACAACGTCAGGCACGGGAGAGTGGGTCGATCTTTCAGGTCTGATAGCCCCCAAGTCTGAAGTGGACAGGCTGCTTTGTGGTATAGAGTCGGGAGAGGTCAAGCGTCTTCAGGAGATCCACGATGTTCTGAGTGAAATGCATGCACAGTACTATACGCTCGAGTGGACTTGGGCTTGGGAGGAGATACAGAAGTACTATGGATTGGATGCTGAGAGCATCACGGCGTCAGATATCATTAGGATTGTGGAGGGATGGAAGAGTGCCGTGAAGGAGTTGGATGAGCAGATCTACAATGATGCCAAGAAGGAGTTCTCCCTCTCCTTCAAGATAGGGTTCGGCTCGGACGGTGACATTGAGGATCAAGCCATGGACTTTGAACATGTAAGAGGGACCTTCGAGAGCAATCCCTTCGTGGTGGAGACTCTCCGGCATATCGAAGAGAAGATGGCGCTGGGGGACGAACTGATAGACCGCATGCGACGTGTAAAGCCATGATGTACCCGTTCCTATTTCGGAAGCCGTAGGGATTGAAAGAAGAGTAGGGGGTGTGGCGAAAGTTCGCCACACCCCCTAATGATTTATATCTGTATGGAAAGATAGTTGAAGGACTACTTCACTACTTTGAGATTGTCGCCGGTGTCCTTGGCAATACTACGATAGTAGGCTTCATCGTAGCCGGGGAAGTCCGGGTAGGCTGAGAGTCCGTTGCCATTCTGCTTGAACTGTCCGTTTTCCTCCTTCTTGACATTGCCATCCATATATTTCACGAGGAGATATTCACTGAGCTTGCTCCAGATCTGCGTGGCGGCATCGGCTTCTGTGCAGGAGTAGGTAGTCAGGAATTCCACAGCTGCTGCTTCGTCCTTGGCTCCCAGCTCCTGAGCATACTTCTCAATGAGGGGCTGCATGTGCATATACTTCCCTTCCAGAGCTGATTGCTGCTTGCGGATATCCTTGATCATGAAGTTGTACTTGCCGTATGCCATATTGGCGACACGGTTGTGCATCCAGAAGGCCGAAGTGGGAGAGAAGGTCATCATATCCCCATTGCCGACGCGATAGCATTCCGGAACGCGGGTGATGGAGCAATACATGGGGGTGAAGACTGCCATATCGGCATCATCCACACCGAACCAGAGCACACCTCCTACATAGTCGGGGAGATGCTTGCGCAGCTGAGCCACGAGGACGAATCCGGTCTGCTGGGTGGCTATGGATCTCTCATTGACGTACTCTTGACCATCCACCGTGAAGTTCATGGGTCTCCAGCGGTATGGGCATTTGAACGGACCGGCACCGATGTCCTGAGCCATATCCATGGGGGTCCCCTCATAGTGGTCGCGCATCATGTCACGGACATCAGCCACGGAGAGTTTGCGCTTGGGCTTGACGAAGAGAGGAAGAGGCTTCGCATCCTTGTCATGTCCCATGACCAGGGGTAAGTAGGGAGTCATGTCCTCGGCAGCAAACTTATTGAAGAACGCCCAGACACGTGCCTCGCAACCTCTGAGGGCTCCGAAGTCATAAGGGGCATAAGCCTTCTGGAAGCTGAATTCCTTGTCGGCTCCATTGTAGTATCCTTTGGACTTCGCAAAGCTGATGACATCCTTGCTGTAGAGACAGTTCTGAGGGTCGTTAAGGGGAAATTGTTGGATCCTTGACTGATTGGCATGAGCGGTGATGCAGTCATCAGGCACACGGATGGCTACCCAGACGGCACCCTTTTCACCCTTACCCTTGCCCATCATCTCCATGAGCCAGACCTCATTCTTGTCAGCAATGGTGAAGGTCTCCCCCGAACTCTTGTATCCATATTTCTCTACCAGTCCGGTCATCACATCGATAGCCTCGCGCGCCGAGGCAGATCTCTGAAGTGCTATGTAGATGAGACTGCCATAGTCCATCAGACCTTCGGTACCTTCCAGCTCTTTGCGTCCCCCAAAGGTACTCTCTGTGATTGCCACCTGCTTTTCGTTCATGTTGCCTACCACATTATAGGTACGTCCTATCTCAGGAATCTGACCTCCGTATGCGTGGGTGTCCCACTCGATCACGGTGCGCATGGTCCCCGGAGCCCATACAGCTGCGGGCCAGTGGTAGAGTTCTCCATAGAGTGAATGACTGTCAGCGGCGTAACTGATGATCACCGAACCGTCCACTGATGCTTTGGGACCTACGACCAGATCCGAGCAAGCTGAGGAGGGTGTCGATGGGAAGAGAAGCAATATCAGACAAAATATTGCAGGGAAAAGTGAATTCTTAGACTTCATTATCGTTCGAATATAGGTTAAAGGTTAAAGTTGGAGCATCAAGTAAGTGCAACCCAGCCCACTTAAATAGCCGGCTAGCGCTAAGATACTAAACCTTTTGAAATAGTATCCAAACGAGATCCCTTCCAGTCCCATCACCGTGACTCCTGTAGCACTCCCGATGATCAGCAGACTCCCTCCTGTGACTGCCGTGTAGGCTGTAGTGGTCCAGAAAGCACCGTTCTGCACAAAGTTGGCTGCATATCCTGAGACCTCAGCCATCGTCTCAGCAGGCAGAGGATACATCCCCATGGTTCCTGCCACCAGTGCCACATTATCCGTGAAGGAGGAGATCATACCGATGATGGTAGAGAGGAGGAAGGGATTGTGCAGTTTCTCATCCAAGAATAGAGAGGCTTCGTGCAGCTGCCCTCCGGTCTCCAAGGCGGCTATGGACATCAAGATACCTAGGAAGAAGAATATCGTCGAAAGATCAAGTTCGTGCAGGATGGAGGTCACTCTCAACTCCTCCTCATAGGGACGGGTATCCACATTCAGGATATCCGTATAGACCCATAGCAGGGAGAGACCCAGTAGGACGCAGAGGAAGGGCGGAAGACCTGTCCAAAATTGAAAGAGCGGTACCAGAGCCAACGAGAGAAACCCCACCAGAAATATCGTCATGCGCTCGTTCTGTGAGACGAGGGTCTGGGCACGATCTAACGGCAATTCATGCTTCTCTCTCAGTTTGGCGTTAGGCTTAAAGAGCCAGAAGTGTGCGATCACCAAGGGTACCAGCATGTTCATCAGCGAAGAGAGGAAGAGGTGTGTGATCTGATGCAGCGGTGTCAGATAGCCTCCGGTCCAGAGGAGCAGTGTGGTCACATCACCTATCGGAGACCACGATCCCCCGGCATTGGCGGAGATCACTATCATGCAGGCATACTTCATGCGGTCTGTCTTGTCCGGGACCATCTTCCGGAGGATGGCGATGAGTACGAGAGCAGCAGCGATATTATCTATGCAGGCTGAGAGGAAGAAGGCGAGGAAGGATATGATCCACAGGAGTTTTCGTTTGTCATTCGTCGTGACTCTGTCGGTGATAGCCCTGAATCCTCCGTACTTGTCCACGATATTGATCACGATCATCGTGCCCATGACGAAGAAGAGGGTCTCCGAGACACTCCCCAGATGGGGTACAAATTGCTTCTCTGCGATATAGCGAGTCAGCTCGCCCATGTTGGACATGGACTCCTCCAGTCCGTTCAGTGTGATGTATTCTGAGTATGAAGAGTTGTTCAGCCCCAGGAGGATATCTCCGCTCCCAGAGATCAGCATCAGCCACATGGCGACGCACATGAGTACAGCTACTGCTGCTTTATTGATACGGATACGGTCTTCCAGTGAGATCATCACGATCCCTACGATGAAGACCACCACCATTGCGTAGTAATTGATCATCTGAGTAGACAGGCAATTAGGTAGAAATAGAGAACGGAGTTGTCAGGAAGCATCCTCAGGATAGAGGAGACACTTACCAGACAACTCCGAGGTTATGACGGCATCATGCCCTAGAGTCTAGAACAGAAACACCGAGGTATTAATTATCTCAAATAGCACAAAATCTCAAAGCTTATTGTCGGAGCCGAGAACGTTCTTGATCTTGTGGATATAGAGGTTCTTGAGGCTTTCACGAGCCGGACCCAGATACTTGCGGGGATCGAATTCTTCAGGCTTTTCCACAAATACCTTACGCACGGCTGCTGTCATAGCCAGACGACCATCGGAATCGATGTTGATCTTGCATACTGCAGACTTTGCAGCCTTGCGAAGCTGCTCTTCGGGGATACCGATGGCATCCTTCAGCTTGCCACCATGGCTGTTGATGATCTCTACGAGGTCCTGAGGCACTGAAGAGGAGCCGTGGAGGACGATGGGGAACCCGGGGATCTCCTTCTCGATCTCTTCGAGGATGTCAAAGCGGAGAGGGGGAGGTACCAGATGACCATTCTCGTCACGGGTGCACTGTTCGGGCGTAAACTTATTGGCACCGTGAGAGGTACCTATGGAGATGGCGAGGGAGTCTACACCGGTTCTCTTCACGAAGTCTACCACCTCTTCGGGGCGGGTATAGGTGTGCTCCTCAGCCTGTACGTCATCTTCGACGCCTGCGAGGACACCCAGCTCACCTTCAACGGTTACATCATACTGATGAGCATACTCTACCACCTGCTTGGTGAGTGCGATATTATCCTCATAAGAGTGTGAGGAGCCATCGATCATCACTGAGGAGAATCCCATGTCGATGCAGCTCTTGCAGAGCTCAAAGGTATCTCCGTGGTCGAGGTGCAGTACGATCTGAGGAGCTTCGAGACCCAATTCCTTGGCATATTCGACAGCCCCCTGAGCCATATATCTCAAGAGAGTTTGGTTTGCATACTTGCGAGCACCACTGGACACCTGCAGGATCACCGGAGACCTCGTCTCTACGGTAGCCTGAATGATGGCTTGCATCTGCTCCATGTTGTTGAAGTTGAATGCCGGGATGGCATAGCCTCCCTTGATAGCCTTCGCAAACATCTCTCTGGTATTGACCAGACCTAGATCTTTATAGTTTACCATGATTTGAAATTGAATTTATTATTGTGGAACAATATGATGATTCCTTACCTAATCTTCATCCTCAGCCTTCCCCACACCGGGAAGGATAGGGGCACTCTATCACAAATATACGACAATTTGAGCCATAGTATTCTGTCCCGACAAATAGCCCGACAGATCTCCCGACTACTGCTGTGAGATAGCGGAGATGAGGGCAGAGATATTGGACGTGAAGAGCTTCACAGACATCGCCAACAGGATGATTCCGAAGAACTTCCGCATCACATACACGCCACCCTTACCGAAGAGATGCTCCACACGCTTGATATTCCGCAGTACCAGGTAGACGATCAGCAGGTTGAGCACAGTGGCGATGATGATGTTGACCACATGATACTGTGCACGGAAGGAGAGTAGGGTAGTGAAAGAGGCAGCACCTGCGATGAGCGGAAATACCAATGGCACCAGGGTAGCCGAGCCCGAGGGGCTGTCATTCTTGAAGATCTCTATGCCGAAGATCATTTCCCAAGCTAGTGCAAAGAGGATGATCGCACCTGCAGCAGCAAAGGATTGGAGATCCACATTAAGCAGGTTGAGGATAGCCTGACCCAGGAAGAGGAAGGTGATCAGGATGATAAGTGAGAAGATAAACGCTTTGAACGGTTCTATCTTCTGACCCTTCTCCTGGAGGCTCACGATGATGGGGATAGCTCCTATGATGTCGATGACGGCGAAAAGTACAATGAAGACACTGGAGATCTCAGTGAAGTTGATCTGTGAGAGGAGACTGCTCATGGGTTGCGATTAATGCGATTAAATAGCAAGTAAAATGGCAAGTAGATACAAGCATGGATATACAGATACTGGCAGGTTCCGGTACATACGAGTATATATAGAGTATATAATTGCCGATGAAGTAGTTTGTATTTACTGCGAAGTTAGTGATTTTTGGTCCTTCTCCGGCTCTCTTTGTCCACTATTCACGTTCGGCTTAAATTATGCTAACGATCGCCCCTTTGCCTCATTCCAATCTCCTTCAGACCGGCTTCCCAAACCGGTTCCGGGGAGTGTTAAGAATGGTCGAAAGAAAGTCCGCCCAAATCTCGTAGAAAAGGCGGGGTAATTTCCGGAAAAAGGCGCACTAATTTTCGAATTACCCCGCCTTTTGTTTTTGATTATACCCTGAAAGTGTGGTGTATTGAAAAGGGTTGACAGATGTGAGAGGGAAATACTAAAGTGGTGGAAACATACTTTTGTTTAAAACAAGAATGGTTGGACCGAATCCCGAATGGTTGGCGCTTTGGTAAATGATATGTCAAGGGGGTGGATGAAGTCAACCGATATGCAATTAATCTCATTTTCTTTTTCCACGAAAAAAAAACAGAAGGGTAGGAGTGAGAGCGTCAAGTGAGAGAAGCGGCTTACTGTCCCTCAGGATCTGAACCTACGAAGCCTAACTGTACGAAATAACTCCTCATGGGACAAAATATTTTGGGTAAATTCGGGGCGAAATAAACTATGGAAATACTCGGAAGAGATTTGGGTGTAAGCAGTCCGGGAACTTTGATCGCAGACACAGCTACAGAAGAGATCATTCACGCTGGCGTAATGGTCTTCCCAGCAGGTGTGGATAGATACGGGTCGAACAGAGAGCAATCCAAAAAAACGGTGAGGCGAGAAGCACGACAAATGCGATGTCACTACACCGAGCTGAAAAAAGCGCTCAAACTGAGTACCAACTTCATGATTATGAGAGCGACCTTAGTTCTCCGGTAGCTCCTACCATCTCAGACATACACTAGCTATTCGATATGAAAGGTAGGTGTCATTTTTTTACATCAAAACAGCGTAACAACTCAAGAGAGAATCTAACTAATTATCACAAATGGCATGAATGATGAATTGAAAAGAAAAAAGATTGGACTCTTTATACCGTGCTATATCAATGCAATCTACCCCGAGGTAGGAATATCTTGCTACAAGCTCCTAGAGTCACTGGGCTTGGATGTGGACTACCCGCTGGATCAGACCTGTTGCGGTCAGCCTATGGCTAATGGCGGCTACGAGGGGAAGTCACGCCCCCTAGCAGAGCGATTTGAGCAGCTCTTTGAGGAGTATGACTATATCGTGGGACCCTCGGCTAGCTGTGTCGCCTTTGTGCGGGAGTTTCACCCTGGCATACTTGGCAGGGAGTCCCATGAGTGCCACTCGGTAGAGCATATCTACGATATTGCCGAATTTCTCCACGATGTCGTGCAGCCCGACCACTTTGAGAGCAGGTTTCCACACACGGTGAGCCTACACAATAGCTGCCACGGCGTGCGTGAGCTAGGGCTTTCCGCACCATCGGAGCGTACGGAGCCTTATTTCAATAAGGTGCGAGCTCTGCTGGAAAAGGTGCAGGGAATCACGGTGAAGGAGCCGGAACGCATCGATGAGTGCTGTGGCTTCGGCGGACTCTTCTCTGTGGAGGAGCCCGAGGTATCCGGCTGCATGGGACACGATAAGGTGTGCGACCACCAAGCCACAGGTGCAGAGTATATCACCGGTGCAGACAGCTCTTGCCTGATGCACATGCAGGGAGTCATTGACCGTGAGCACCTACCGATACAGACTATTCACTTCTTACAAATCCTAACTGCCAACCTATGAGTACCTATCATGCCAAGGCTGCAAAAGCCTTCCAAGAGAATAAAGAAAATGCACAGTGGCACGACCGGACCCTCTGGCTCGTGCGACAAAAGCGCGACCGTCTCAGCAAGAATATCCAAGAGTGGGAGCAGCTCCGACAGTTGGCGCACGATATAAAGATGTACAGCACATCACACCTTCCTGAGCTGATAGAGCAATTTGAGCAGCGGGCAATAGCCAATGGGTGTATCGTACACTATGCCAAGGATGCCGAAGAGTACAGACAGATCATACATGAGATACTAGCGAAGCACGGGGTACAGAAGATAGTGAAGAGCAAATCGATGCTCTCAGAGGAGTGCAAGCTCAATGACTACCTGGTGGCACGAGGGATAGATGTGGTGGAGAGCGACCTGGGAGAGCGTATCTTACAGTTGATGGGGGCACTCCCTAGCCACATCGTGATGCCTGCCATCCACATCAAGAGACAGGCGGTGGGCAAGCTATTTGAGGAGAAGCTGGGAAGCGAGCAGGGTAATTTCGACCCCACCTACCTCACACACCAGGCACGCAAGGCGCTCAGGCAGGAGTTTCTCACCGCCGATGCAGCGATGACGGGAGGCAACTTTGCCATCGCCGAGACGGGAGAGGTGGTGGTCTGCACCAATGAGGGCAATGCCGATATGGGTATGGCGTGCCAAAAACTCAATATCACCGCCTTTGGCATCGATAAGCTAGTCCCCAATCGTGATAGCTTAGCGGTATTTACCCGACTGCTGGCACGCTCTGCCACAGGGCAGCCCAGCACCACTTACACTGCTCACTTTGGCAAGCCACACGAGGGAGGGGAGCAGCACTTCATACTGGTGGATAATGGGCGCTCGGAGATATTGGCTCAGCCGGAGCATCGCAAGGTACTCAATTGCATCCGGTGTGGTGCCTGTATGAATACCTGCCCTGTATACCGCCGTAGTGGAGGCTACTCCTACAGCTACTTTATCCCCGGGCCTATTGGTATCAACCTAGGCATGCTACACGGCGCACACCAGCATGCAGGCAATGTCTCGGCATGCTCGCTCTGCCTCTCCTGCTCCAATGTGTGCCCCGTAAAGGTAGACCTGGGTGAGCAAATCTATGTGTGGCGACAGAAGCTTGATACTATAGGCGAGGCGAATAAGGAGAAAAAGGTGATGATACAGGCGATGACCCCTGTATTGAGGAGTCCGGCACTATTCAATACAGCCCTCCGCATAGCACCCATAGCCAATAGCCTGCCTCGCCCTCTGCTATATAATAAGCTGAATGCTTGGGGAGCCGCCCGAGAGCTACCACGATTTGCGAAGCAGTCATTTAATAATTGGTGGAAGGAAAACCACAAGATATAATATCTTTCCGTATGAATAATAGCAAAGAATATATACTGGAGTGTCTCCGCCAAAATAGCGGTCAGCGCTACCCTATGCCCGACCTCCATATTAAGCACACCCACTATGCCGACCAGCTACAGCAGTTCCTAGATATCTCGGCGGGAATAGGGGGTAGAGCAGAGCTACTCCAAGAGGGCGAGACGATAGACCAAGCAATACGCCGACTCTACCCCGATGCCGAGCGTATCGCCTGCAATCTACCTGAAGTGGGTATCGCCACCTTAGATCCAGACAAGGTGGAGACCCCTGCCGAACTCAATGGCACAGATCTGGTGGTGATGAAGGGAATGTTTGGCGTATGTGAAAATGGCGCATTCTACTATGAGCAGAGCTACCGCCATCGTGCCATCTATTTCATCGCAGAGGCAATGCTGATACTCCTTGATAGGCACCAGCTAGTGGATACGATGCACGAAGCCTACCAGAGGGTGCCGGTGGAGTACGAGTCGGAGTACAGAGGATTTATTTCCGGACCCTCCAAGACCGCCGATATAGAGCAAGCACTGGTAAAAGGTGCCCATGGTGCCAAGGAGACGATCGTTTTACTCACATAATCATCTATAAATCATCTGTACCCGTGGACATACTCATCGCAATCCTCCCGATTGTCTTATTATTTGTGCTGATGCTGGGCTTTAAGATGCCCGGGCACAAGAGTGCTTTCGTCACGCTTGTGGTGACAGTGCTACTAGCACTATTTCTACCTGAGCAGCTAGGCTTCGCTCCCGATACCTATACCCGAGGGGGTGTGTGGTGGGCGGTGGTAGAGGGTCTGCTCAAGGCTACCTTCCCCATCTTAATCATCATCTTGATGGCGATTTATAGCTACAATATCCTACTCAAAAGTGGCGATATAGAGCTACTGAAGCAGCAATTCACCTCGCTCTCGGACGACAAGGGGGTGACAGTGCTACTCCTCACATGGGGCTTTGGTGGGCTACTAGAGGGTATGGCAGGCTTTGGCACTGCAGTGGCGATACCTGCTGCTATCCTCATATCGCTAGGATTTAAGCCGTGGTTTAGTGCCCTTGTATCGCTCATTGCCAATAGCGTACCCACAGGGTTTGGTGCCGTGGGAGTGCCGGTGACTACACTTGCCAATGAGGTGGCAGCAAGTGGTGTGGCCACGCACGAGAATATCCTGGATATCTCTTCCAAGGTGGTGCTACAGCTCTCCCCGCTGATGATTATCCTCCCCTTCGTGATCCTCTTCCTCACCGATCGTAGCCGTAAGGCTTTGGTGAAGAATATCACACTCTCACTACTTGTGGGTGGGGTGTCGCTGGTGGTGCAGTTCGCCTCTGCCCGCTATCTAGGCGCCGAGACACCCGCTATCTTTGGTAGTATGGCAGCGATAGTGGTGATTATCCTCTACGCCAAGCTCTTCACAAAAAGTGGCAAGCGAGAGGGGCATAAGCAGGTGTCTCTCGCTGCCAACCTGCGTGCCTGGAGTGTCTACTTCTTTATCCTCCTCTTCATAGTGCTGAGCGGTCCGCTCGTGCCACCGATCAATGCTTTCCTCAAGAGTCACCTGGTAAGCCAAGTGGCACTGCCTATCTATGCCGAAGGGAAGTACTTCACCTTTGGTTGGCTCTCCAATGCCGGGCTGATGCTCTTCCTAGGTAGTGTGATAGGCGGATGGATACAAGGGCTATCGACTAAGACACTGCTGAAGCTCCTATGCACCACCCTTGTGGGACTGAGAAAGACAGTGGTGACCATCCTGAGCCTAGTGTCAATTGCCTCCGTGATGAGCTATGCCGGTATGATAGTGGTGATTGCAGCTACCTTGGCAGCAGCTACAGGGAGTCTATACCCGCTCTTCGCCCCACTGATAGGGGCGATAGGCACCTTCGTGACGGGAAGCGATACCTCCGCCAATATCTTATTTGGCAAGCTCCAATCCAATGTAGCTATACAAATCAGCTACCCCGACCCCAATTGGCTGGTGGCTGCCAATACAGCTGGTGCCACAGGTGGCAAGATTATATCGCCACAGAGCATCGCCATCGCTACCGCAGCCGGTGGTATCGAGGGAGAGGATGGTAAGATACTTGCTTCGGCACTCCCATATGCCATTGGCTATATTATACTTGCCGGATTGATGGTCTACTTATCGGTAGGCATCTTCTAGCATCCGCACATATATACGGGGAGCCGAATGTGTCTGACTGGTACACATTCGGCTCCTCGTATCTCCGCACATCCGGTATGGGGTTTTCCGGGTAACACGATGACTCGGTACAAACGGATTGAGTACTCGGCACGAATGGATTGAGTACTCGGCACGAATGGATTGAGTACTCGGCACGAATGGATTGAGTAC
>X289_Eastern_Grey_Kangaroo__coassemble_115_pt1 | contig 37115 bp, 27 predicted proteins | sample X289_Eastern_Grey_Kangaroo__metabat2_low_PE_002 | metagenome-assembled genome bin X289_Eastern_Grey_Kangaroo
ACAGTAATTGGAGCCTTCCGCATAACCTGAATACTCACCTTGCGGAATTGAGGATCTCAAGCGGAGAGTCCATGATCGGGATTAATGATTATATTCGTGGTCAGATTCACGTTGTGATAGATATGCGTTTAATCTCAAATATTAGCGCCAGTTGTTATCAGCTATTCACAAATAGGGGGGGGTATTTATTCATCTTTACATTTATCCTTTCCCTATGTTCATGTGTAACAAATCGACGTGCGGTTATCTCAGATATAGGTGAGAATGAGAGCCACAGAAGCCTAAGCAGACTAACAACTAACTTAATTGACAGCCTAGAGTGCTATTACGGTTCCACCAAAGTATTACTGCACGAGTATAAGGAGCCTATCCTCATAGCACTCTCCTATTACCCGGAGCTGAAAGAGACACCAATTGAATTCAAATACTCTCGAGAAGCCACCACTATGGCAGCACGTCCTATCTATAGCTCACTCCTGTATGGAAAGCGTAGCTACCAAGTCCTGATCAATAACGACCCTGACTTCAAAGGCATACCCTTATCTGCTGTTCCCTTCAATGCTCAAGTGGGAGTCATCGGGCATGAGTTAGCACATATTGTGGAGTACGAGAATAGAAGTCTCTGGGGTGTAATGGAGCTTGGATGCAGATACCTTAACAAACACTTCAAGCCACACTTTGAGAGATCCACAGATAAAGAAACAATTGTGAGGGGACTCGGGTGGCAATTATACGATTGGGCAAAGTATTCTATGTACGACAACCCGTATGCCACAGAGGAGTATAAGCAGTTTAAGAGAAAGACCTATATGCGTCCCGAGGAGATTAAAAGCTACATCCACACACTATCCACCTATGCACCATACAGAAAGTAAGCCGAGGTGGTGGCATTCGGACTACAATGTGAGGGAAAAAATCAGATTCTTTCACTACAGACTAGTAAGACCGAGGGAGAGAGAATCCTTTTCCATCGGCAGAAGACTCCATTACGGGACAACGGTAGTGAACGACATTGAACCCAACTTCAGCTTGCTCATTCTAGGAGACTATATGCCTCACCCAGGATTGGAGCTGAGATTAGCTAGCAACTTATGCGAACTTATTGAAGATTCAGACTTAGTCCTCCTCCATATAGAGGGGATCATGAGTGAAAAGAAACGCTTGCTGGCTCTGAATCATGAGTATAGCTTACCCATGGAGGTGAGAAGACTCTTTGGCACCAAAGTGATTTTGAATCTGGTGAATAATCACGCCTCAGACTTTGGGAAAGATGCATTCTTGCATCAACCGGTGAGATGGAGAAAGGAGGGGTTTGAGCATCTGATATGGGATCAAAGTGGGGAAGACCTTACTCATGGAATTCACTTCTACGCCGCCAGCTATTGGTGTAACCAACGCATAGACACTGTGCCCCGCTTCGACTATCACACATTACCTCAGCAGACTCCCAATCCCGATACCTTCAATATCTTCCTGCCCCATTGGGGTTATGAGATGGAGTTGCATCCTCAAGCTTGTCAGGTCGAGTATGCGTACCACCTGTTGGATAACGGATGGGATGCAGTGATAGGGTCACATCCCCACTGCCCTCAGCCCATGGAATTGAGGGAAAGTAAACCGATCGTATACTCTCTGGGAAATTTCTGCTATAAGAATATCAATCCCAACCATTGGGGAGGAAGAGCTATTCGGCTTCACTTCCACTGCGAACCAAACCTGAAGCCAATACTGTGCAGCATGGAGTCTTACTTCACCCTGCAGACTATATCCAAGGAAGAACTCCTGATCTCGCTGGAATCCTCTATAGACTATAAGGATCTGAGAGCAGACTTTCGATGGTCACTTTCCTACTTCAGAGATTTGCTGACGTGACTACTCCTTGATGTAAGGCTTGAGGACTTCTGCCCATATCTTGTAGCCTTCGGGATTGAGGTGTAGTCCGTCGCTGTGATACTTCTTGTCGAGAGTCTTTCCATCCGCAGCTAGGAAGTGAGGATGGAGATCTACGAGAGTAACTCCCTTGAGGGGAGCCATCTTCCTCAGGGTGGCGTTGATGACGGGGATAAGTCTGTTCTTTCCGTTCAGACGGGAGTATACACCCGTACTCTCATCTATGGGCATAATGGTCTGGAGATATACACGTGTCTCGGGAGAGTCTATACGGATGCGGTCCAAGATCATCTCTATTCGGGAAGTTATCTCCTTGGGAGAGAGGTTGTGAGTAAGGTCATTGGCACCTATAAGAAGGAAGATCTTCGAAGGCTTCCCTGAAGTGACTCTCTCCAGACGATAGAGTATCCCGTCCGTGGAGTCTCCTATGATTCCTCTGTTGACGATACGGGGATGCTTGCCGGAAAACCTGGCATTCCAGTCCCCTCCGCCGTAGGTAATGCTGTTGCCGAGCATGACAATATCCTCGGAGGTAATGGGAGCTTCGTCATCGAACTCTGCCAGTCGGGTGAAGTAAGGGTCTGCCCACTCCTGTCTCTCCACGTCCCTGCGTATCCCTGCGGAGATCACCTGGAGCACTTGAGCATTAAGTCTGCCCGTGGAGGTTGTGTCGGCAGGGTGTACTCTATTGGTGAGCAGTATCACGGCGTAGTCTCTCTCTCTGTCGATCATCGCCATGGTGCCGGTGTATCCCGTGTGATAGAGTGAAGGCGAGCGTGAGCCGTCCCCATAATTGGAGTATGCTGCCCATCCTTGCGTGCGTGCAAAGCCCGGGAAATAGTCCGGAGTATCAAAGATTTCGTTCACGGCGGCGGGACTCAGTATCTCCTTCTCCATGTAGGATCCTTCGGAGAGTATCATGGCACAGAGTGCCGCCAACCCCTCGGCATCGGAGAAGAGTCCTGCATTTCCGGACACACCGAGCTCCAGCTCTCGAGCCAAAGGGTCGTGGACTTCACCGCGCAGAGGTTTGCGGGTAGACTTTTGGACCTCCGTGGGAGCCAAGAGAGACTTCCACTCTTTGGGCGGAAGGTATCCCGTGTGCTGCAGTCCCATGGGTTGGTAGATATGGTCACGAAGGAAGGCATCGAGTCTCATGCCGGATACCTTCTCTATGATATTCTGAAGGGTCACGAAGTTCATGCAGCTGTATACATATTTCTCACCGGGAGCTCCCACGGGATTGGAGCATGCTATGTAGTGTGCCAAGGCTTTTTGGGGAGAACCGTATAGGGAAACACTGTCCAGAACGGTGGAGACCGGAGGATAAGCCGCAAGTCCGGAAGTATGGGTAAGGAGGTGACGGATGGTGACTTCGGGACGAGACTCCCACCCCTCTAGGTATTTGGAGACGGGGTCCGAAAGGAGGATATCCCCGTGGTCCAGGAGCTTGTAGACTGCCATGGTCGTCCCGAAGACCTTGGAGAGTGAGGCAAGGTCGAAGATGGTTTGGGTGGTCATCGGCTCCACTTTCGGCGTGAGGCTTCGAGAGCCGTATGCTTCGAGAGCCGCCAGTTTGCCGTGCCGAACCACCGCCAGTACCGCTCCGGGGATACTATGATCTTGGATGGCTTCGTCTATCAACTCTCCGGCACGCTCAATAGAAGCGGAGGAGATACCCACCTCATCAGGATAGGCTCGCTTGAGTGTCTGTGCAGTGAGCGTACCATGGAAGAGGACGAAGAGAATCAGAAGGGTGCTAAAGTAAAGAGAGTGTCTATCCATAAGTATCTATATATCAGTGACAAAACAAAGTCCTCCCAGAGGCTTTCGGAAAGACGGTATCTTTCCATTTGGAAACATACTATCTTTCCATTCATAAACATACTATCTTTCCATTCATAAACATACCATCTTTCCAAACACAAACATAGTATGTTTCCAAACCGAGAGAAAAAGGTTTGGCAAACCGTCCCTTACCGGCTTTCAAACCGATCCAGTACAGCCCTGACGGAACCGGCACGGAGAAGCTCTTCCCGAGCCTTGTCATGATCCCATCCGAGTCTCTCCATGAGCATTCGGGTACCCCGCTCCACGAGCTTTTTGTTCGTAAGTTGCATGTTGACCATCTTGTTACCTTGAACCCTGCCGATACGTATCATGAGTGTGGTGGAGATCATGTTGAGGACAAGCTTCTGTGCCGTGCCGGACTTCATGCGAGAGCTGCCGGTGACGTACTCGGGACCTACCACGGTGACGATGGGATGATCGACCACTTCCGTGACGGGAGCTCCGGGGTTGGAGGTGATGCATCCGGTGAGGACGCCATGCTTGCGAGCATCTCTCAGCCCGCCAATGACGTAGGGAGTGGTCCCGCTGGCAGCTATGCCTATGAGCGTGTCATCGGCACTTATCTTATGCTCGGAGAGGTCCTTCCACGCCTGTCCTTCGATATCCTCGGCAGACTCCACGGGATGGCGAAGGGCATGATCACCCCCGGCGATAAGTCCCACAAACAGTGTGGGAGGCATGCCGAAAGTGGGAGGTATCTCGGAAGCATCCAGTACTCCAAGCCTTCCGCTGGTACCTGCTCCGATGTAGAAGACTCTCCCTCCGCGCTCCATCCGTGGCAGTATCTCCTCGATGAGAGCCTCGATGGCAGGGATCTGTGAAGCTACGGCATCTGCCACCTTATGGTCCTCACGATTGATATCTCTCAATATCTCTGGTGTACTCTTCTGCTCGAGGTGATCGTAGAGTGACGAACTCTCCGAAATCTTTTCAAAAGTCATGTGTAATAATTATTGTGCAGTATAATGATACTCTCTGAGACCTTCCACGGGTGCGGTGAGGATCCTTCCCATGGTGAGACGGGAACTACGTACCGCTTCGGCAAGAACCTCCTCGAAGTGCCGGGCTATGGATCCCACAAAGTGAATGGGAAGCTCCGAGGCTCCTTCGTACTGAAGCACATTTCGTCGTATAAAAGAGTCGAAGGCATTGAGCACAAGAGCTCTCACCTCGGGGACGTCGAGATGCTTGCGGATGAAGGGAGCAAAGGAGGCTAGGAACCTGTTGGGAAGAGGTTGACGATAGACTCTGTCTATGATCGTCGCAAGATCCAGATCGTATTCGGAGAGGAACTTCTCCTTGAGCCCTTCGGATAGTTGATTCTTCAGCAGATCTCCGACGAATATCTTTCCTATCACTGCTCCACTGCCTTCATCCCCGAGGATATATCCAAGTGGAGATACATTGGCGCAGATGTCTCGACCATCATAGAGGCATGAATTGGCACCGGTACCGAGGATGCAGGCTATTCCGGGCTGATTGCCACAGAGAGCACGTGCAGCTCCGAGCATGTCACTATGGGCATGGACTTCACAATGAAAGTGCCTTGTGAGGGCATCTACGATGATCGGAGCCTTCTCGGGTGTACACCCCGCACCATAAAAGTAGACCTCCGTGACTTCCACTTGTGGCAGCTGAGGAAGTAAGTCCTTGGAGACTATCTCCGCAATCTCATCGGAGGATAGGAAGAAGGGGTTGAGCCCTTGGGTGCGAAATACTGTCGTGGAGTGCGGATCGGCAAGACACCAATCTGTCTTGGTAGAGCCACTGTCTGCGATAAGAATCATAGCTTAATGAATATTTTCTTGCGATATAGAATGAGACCCAATGACCAATTGAGTAACATGAACAGGAAGGAGTAAAGGAAAGATGCCAACTCGGGTATCTGTACCGGTGCCAGGAGTGATCGATATCCCCACCCCGCCACGGTAGTGTACCCTCCGGCTGTGGGTATACGCACAAAGATGAAGAGGAGTGACAATACTGTGGAAGCTAAATAGGTGAAGAGTGCATTGGCTCCGAAGGGAAGGAAGAATCGTGTCACTCGCGTACCTATCTTGAGCTCTTCGAGGCGTATAAACCATCCGAGAAGAAGGGTGGCAAGTCCGCAAGTGGTGAGTACAAAGGAGGGAGTCCATGCCTTCTTGCTCATAGGCATGAACCAGCCGAGTATCACACCCGCAACAGCTAAGGAGGCACCTATGGTGAAGAGCCTTACGAGTCTGAGGTCTCCTTCGGTTGCAGACATCATGCGTTTACCCACCAGTACACCTATGAGTACTTGAACGGTGGCAGGTATGGTGCTTAGGATACCTTCCGGCTCTATACCATTGTCAGAGTACATATGTGCAGGAGTGAGTATGGCACGGTCTACGATGGACAGTATATTCTCTTCTCCATAGACATAACCATTGCCAAACAAGAGAATAAGGGAGTAGAGAACAAGAGCTACCACACTGATACGGATCAAAGTGCGCTCTCTGAAGTATAAAGTAAGAAGTGCTGCAATGCCATAGGTGATACCTAATCTCGGGAACACTCCAAGGATACGTAGGTGCGGCAGTGCCCATAGAGATTGAGCGAGCCTGCTTCCTAAGCTTATACTTGGATCTTCACCAAGCTTGAACAAGTGTCTGAGGAAGAAGCTTAACCAGACTATACCCCAACCTATCAGGATAAGTAGGATGGCTCTCTTGATGACGTGCCGAACAACCTGTGGTGTCGGATGGAGTACATGCTTGTGGAGTGCCAAGTGTATGGATACTCCCATGATGAAGAGAAAGAAGGGAAAGATGAGGTCTGTAGGTGTAAGTCCTATCCACTCTGCATGCCTGAGGGGTGCATACATGTGTCCCCAAGAGCCGGGGTTATTGACAAGGATCATGGCAGCTACTGTCAAGCCTCTCAGGACATCGACAGACTGAATCCTCTTCCTGGTAGGTGTAACGTGGTTCATCTGTATAGGTAGTATTTGGAGGATTTTGCACGGAAGGAGTTGACATCCTTATTCCAATAGGCTTCAATGTCGCTCCATTGATATCTTCTGCCAAATCTCTTCCGGATCTGATCGCTACCGGTTACTTTATCGAACATATTGAATCTGTGCTCTGTAGCTTTACTGAAGAAAGGATGACCGGGATTCATGCGATAACACTCCTGCATGACTAAGAACTGTATGGGACTCAGAGGCGCATGCAGAGGATCGGTAAGGTGTACTTGAACTCCTTGAACATTCTTCCCCTTAGCTACAGAATAAAATGGCTTGAAGTATATGGGACGGAAGATTACTCCCGGAAGATTGTATGCATTGAGTGCCCGGGCAAGCTTGGGAGCATCTATCCACTTGGCAGCAAAGACTTCGAAGGGAACTGTGTATCCTACTCCTATGGATATGATGCCCAACTCTCCGAGAATACCCGATACAGGATAGAAGAATGAGGTCGAAGCCTGTGGAATATGCGGTGAAGAGAGTACCCAAGGTAAGCCTGTGTCAGTGTAGACCATGTCCCTGCGCCATCCTTCCATGGAGACTACTGTAAGCTTGCATTGCTTGGAGAGCATCTTCTCTTCGTTGAGCATGCGGGCAAGTTCGCCACAAGTCATTCCGTAGATATAAGGAATGGGAAACTGACTTACAAAAGATTCGAAAGGCTCCTCAACCAGATTACCTTCAATCCTTACTCCTCCAAGGGGATTAGGTCTGTCGAGTACCATAAACTCTATACCTGCCTCAGCAGCTGCTTCCATAGCCAGACCCATGGTACTGATATAGGTAAAGGATCTACATCCTATATCCTGAATATCATAGACCAGTACGTCAATACCCTTGAGCATCTCAAGTGTAGGCTTGCGGGTAGCACCATAAAGGGAATAGACAGTGATGCCGGTGGCAGGGTCTGTAGTGGTACCTACTTTGTCTCCTGCATGGACATCTCCCCTCACGCCATGCTCAGGACCATAGAGAGCCACAAGCCTGACTCCCGGAGCCTGATGAAGGATATCTATGGTGGATACTAGACGATGGTCCACTCCTGTGGGATTGGTGATAAGCCCCACACGTTTGCCCTGAAGTGGAGCGAAGTTGAGATCTCTGAGTACCTCTATCCCAGGCTTTACTTGGGCTAGTACAAGCTGAGGAATGTACAATAGGCAACTCAAGAGAAGTATCGAAAATCTTTTGATAATCATAGTTTAGTAGTATAGCAGTACAATATACATATGTCGTTAACGGTCAGGATTTATGTCGAGTACCGTATGCAGGATCAATCTTGACGAGAGCAGTGACGATCAATGAAGGTATACAGCAGATCATCACAGCCCAGAAGAATCCTTCATAGCCTACCATCTCTTGGAGCTTACCTGCAACCATACCCGGCAACATCATACCTAATGCCATGAAGCCTGTACATATAGCATAGTGTGCAGTCTTGCTCTCTCCATCGGAGAAGTACATAAGGTAGAGCATATAGGCAGTAAATCCGAAACCATAGCCAAACTGATCCAAAACTACACAAAAGCTGATCAGTGCGATACTGGTAGGTTGATAGATGGCAAGGAACAGATAGAGTGAGCAGGGAATAAGTATACTCAGTGTCATGGGCCATAACCACTTGCGCAGGCCTCCACGAGAGGCTACCAATCCTCCGAGGATACCTCCGATAGTTAATCCCAATATACCGTAAGTACCGTATACAAGTCCTACCTGTGTGGTGGATAACCCAAGACCACCAACCTCTACAGGATCAAGTAGGAAGGGGTTGAGGAGCTTAACTACCAATGCTTCGGGAAGTCTGAAGAAGAGCATGAAGAGGATCGCCACTACTATCTGCTTCTTCATGAAGAAGGAACGGAAAGTCTCCCAAAAACCTTTCATCACAGAACTGTAAGTAGGAGCATTGGTAAGGTCACTCTTCTCAGGCTTTGGTAAAATTACTCTGTGATAGAAGAAGAAAAGTACAAAGAGCCCTGCGAGGATAAAGAAGGTAATAGACCATGCATAGGGAATATTTCCTGTGGCTTTCTCCAACAGACCTGTAATGATGATAAGTATACCTTGACCAAAGATCGTGGCTGCTCTGTAGAATGTACTTCGTATACCTACATACTTAGCTTGGTTCACTTCATCCAAAGCCAGCATATAGAATCCATCTGCAGCAATATCATGAGTGGCGCTGGAGAATGCCAGAAGCCAGAAGAATACAAGAGACCACCTAAAGAAGTCCGGTAAGGGAAGCATAAGACCCACACCGGCAAGTCCCGCACCAATAAGGAGCTGCATGGTCAGTATCCAGTAACGTTTGGTCTTGAGAATGTCTACCAAAGGACTCCATATGGGCTTGATCACCCAGGGAAGATACAGCCAACTGGTATAGAAAGCTATATCAGTATTATTGATACCCATCTTCTTATAGAGGATCACCGATATGGTCATCACGGCTATATAGGGGATTCCTTGGGCAAAGTACAGTGTGGAGATCCATGAAAGGTCTCTCCAAGAACTCTTTTTCTTGCCCGCTTTGGGCATCAATTGCTCTTTATTCATTATCTCTTTATATCTACATAGTTAGTGAGTTGACTACCGGGATAGTAGTGGCTAAGTATCTGACGGTAGTCATATCCCTCATAGCTCATTACAGCTGCCCCTATCTGACACAGTCCCACACCATGTCCCCATCCGGCTCCGTGAAGTGTGAAGTGTATCTCTTCATCCACTTGGGTCTTATCTACAACAAATGCCGAACTGTACAAGTGTGAGGGGGAGAGGAATCTTCGTATCTCCAGCTCCTTTCCTACCTCTAATGATCTTTCGGTTCCAACTATCTTCAGGCGGCATATCCTACCGGATGTACCTCTCTCCAGGGGTATCAGATCCCTGATCTCACCAAAATCTATTCCTGACTTCTGAAGGATGAGCTCTCTAAGTTCGTGTGAGGAATAGGATACAGTCCAACGGTAGAAGTCTCCAGTCTCCAGGTCGTAGTCATTAAGTACCTGAGACAGTACCTCAGGATCCTTGGTATTACAGAAAGCGTCCGGCGTAGACTCAATCCACCTCACAGCATCCTCTTCTGAGCTTAGATCCATAGCTTCACCTTTGGCATCATCTCTCTTACCTATCAGATAGGGATATTGTCCATCCTGCCAGCAGGTTCCGAACTCTTCCATGGCGCCTCCGCAACATTTCGAAAAGCGTGCATCACAGACCTCTCCTTCATAGGTTAGGACAACTCCTCTGGTCTCTTCAATGGCTTGTCGTGCTCCGGCAGTTATCTCTCTAGTGAGTCCTTGGTAGCGCTGACAGTGATCATCGGCACAGACATCGAAGAGAGTATGATCAGAGTGATCGTACCACACGATTCTCTCATGATCATCCATATGTCCGGAGATCGCATCTTTGTGAGTCGAAGGTGATATTATCTGAGAGAGAACCCAGCTGCGAGATATGACTGCATGTGCTTTGAGAAACTCAGGTGACGCAGTACTCTTCATCTCCGAAGAGATCACACTCATGAGATAATCTTCAATAGATACGATGTTGATCACATATATTTCACCTTCTACTTCCGATGGACGTATCTCAAATGCACCGGTGAAGGTCTGATCTTCCTTGCGTTCCCAATGGAAGTCTACCCCGATAGTAACACCTTGGATGGTAAATGTGGCATTCCCCACAGGCTCGTACAGAAGAGGAGCCCCCACATCATCCTTGTGAAAGCTCAGCCGTTCACCAGCCTTCACAGTCTGACCATCAAAGATAAAATCATCATTAAGTGAGATCTCCAGAGTGGGAGCATGCAGGATACCCACCCTTACGGTCAGATCTTTCTGCTTATCATCCATGATACGACTCCATAAGTTCGTTAATGAAAGCCTCAAAGTTGTCCGCACTTAAGGATACTTCTCTCAACACTCCCTCCCACAACTCAGGTGTAATGGACTCAAAGTCTTGGGGTCTCACAAGCACGGAGACACCCGCCATATCAATGACTCCCGGAGAGATGAGATGCCCTTCAGGTCCCTGATCGAAGAAGCATTCCGGTCTATGCTTACCTCTCATGATAAAGTCGACTACAAACTCTCCTTCCTCATCGCATCTTAGGACTACGTTGAGGAGATCCGTATCCATGCCCAGCCTCTGCATGGTACGCAGAGCTACCTCGAAGAGATGTTCGATCACACCTCTATCCTTACTTTGCCATCTTAGGATCTTGCGGGGATCACTCTCTACGATAGATATCTTACAACTTGAAGTCTGTAGCAGTATCTGCTGTATCCGCTGTTCCTTACTCGTCAGTGGAATCTGACCTATCGGTGCAGCTTGGAAGTGCATATGATCAGGGGCTGAAGCTCCGGCCTTGGCACCATTGAAGTATATCTCGTGAGTACCTCTAAAGCTCAGAGCCAATCCACACATATCCTTCACATAAGGTAGTAGCTCCTGACGCTCATGCCTTATGAGTGGGATTGTCAGATGACCTTCCAGTATGGGGAAAGGGTTTAGGAGGATCACCCACTGCTTCAGCACCACGATGCCCCTCTGCTCATCAGGCAGACTGTGGGGGCACAGGAAGCAGGGACGAGCAGCAATGCTTGCAGTATCTACTTTGGCTCCTGAGGATCTTATACGTGCGGGATTTATTTGAGCTACATGTTTCCCAAACGGAGTGATGAGTTCTTTCCTTTGAATCTTCTTGAGACTCTCAAAGCCGTTCTTAGCCAATTCCCAGCTTTGAGTTTGGTCTTCATAGAGAGCTTCAACGAGTTTTTTCAGCATAGGTTACCTCAATTCTTATTTCGCACCATTCAACTTACGAAGTCTTGCCAGCAGTTCCCAAGTCCTGAGACTATCCTTATAGAAGTTATTGAGATTCATCTTATTGATATCCAGATTAGCATCTGAATTATCCTCCCATCTTCTGCAGAGATAGATCACATCATAGATCCTTCCGATCTTGTAATCGCGAGAAAATGCCAAACCGAGAGCATAATCTTCACCGTAGCTTGTATTGGGTACCTGAATCTTGTGGCGCAGGATATCAGTCACGAAAGCTCTTGGAGCACCCAGACCATTGATCCTAAGAGCATTGTTACGTCCATTCTCATCCGTCCACTCCTTGTGATCGATCACTCCCGGCGCAATCTCGTTGAGGTCAAAGTCCGTCATGCGATAGGTACCTACCACCATGGCACACTTCTCTTTATGGAAGAGATCCACAACAGTTTGCAGGGTGTGCTCATCCGCATACATATCGTCACTGTCGAGCTGGACGGCAAACCTTCCGCATCTCTTATTCTGCACTGCTAGGTTCCAGCAACCACCGATACCCAAACCATCTGTATCGGGTCGAAGTACCACCAGCTTATCATCCTCTGCAGCCATCTCATCAAGAGCATCAGAAGTACCGTCAGTTGATCCATTGTCGACCACAATCACGTTGAAGGGGAAATCCGTCTTCTGTCCTAGGGCAGACTTCACGGCATCCCTTATCGTCCTGATCCTATTGCGGACAGGAATCACGACACTTGCCTCAATCTCATAGGCATCCGAGAATTCTGTGAGCTCCTTAGGCTCTTCGGTAAGAAGAGCTCCTATTCGCCTGAGGTAGTCAGTACACACCTTCTCCATCTCTACCTGCACCTCTCTGTTGCGTGGATTGACGTAGTCAAATATCTTCTGTCCGGAAGTACGATCATCCAACTCCTTCTCAGTATAGAGAGGTTCAGCAACCCTACGGATTTCTCCGGCTTCAGAGAGACGCAGCCTCAGGTCATAGAGTGCAGCATATTTGAGATCGGAAGCCATCCCTTCCACAGCTCTCCTGAAATGATCCGCACGTAGAAACCAAACAGCCCCAAAGTCGAAATCATCTCTCAGAGCACCCATCTGATAGTCAATGGTAGGAGCAGGAGAAACCTTACCTGAAGAGTCTCTCTTGAGGAGATTGCTATAGAGCATACTCGCTCCCGTAAGACGTGCAATATAGGCGAATCTCTCTAGAGCCAGATAGTTGAGCTCAACCGAGGTGGGTCTGGTAACGAGTAAGAGATACTCCGCCTCTCCGAGAGCATGGCTAATCTCCTTCAGAGAAGAGGGTTGAGTCAAAGGTTCCTTAAGAGCATGGACGGATAAGGAATCCGTACCGATCCCGGAGATCTCGGCACCGGGAGTCGTGAAGATGGCAATATTAGTTTTCATATGATTTATTAGTTCGTAGTTTTAGCTGTCTGTTCCGGAAGGCGCTTTCCGGGTTTGATGGCAATCAGGCACCCCACGTAAGTGAAGAAGGCATTGAGCAAGAGGATCTCGTAGCTAAACTTGTATCCCCCAAACCAAGCCTCCGAATGGGTATCAATGATGTAGCAAAGTATAGGTGAGAGGATAGCCACGATGGGAATCCATCTGTCACGCACGGGACGCTTCACCGTCATTCCGAATACGAAGAGTCCCAAAATAGGTCCATAGGTGTAACTGGAGAGGATATAGCAGGCATCAATTACAGAGGTATTATTGATGAGCTTGAAACCCACAATACACAACCCCATAAGCACTGCCATACCTACATGAACTTTGCGACGAGTATGCATGAGTTTCTTCTCACGTTCCTCTTTGGCACCCAAGATGTCTATGGTGAAGGAGGTAGTTAAGGCTGTCAAAGCTGATCCAGCAGCAGAATAGGCGGCAGCCACAAGACCGAGGATAAAGAGAACGCCTACGACCACAGGGAAATATCCTCCTGTAGCCAGGAAAGGAAAGACCTCATCTCCCTTAGAGGGCAACGCTATTCCTTTGGTATCCGCAAAGATATATAGGAGAGCTCCCAAGAAGAGGAAGAGGGAAATCACGAAAAACTGAAAGACAGAGCTAACCAACATATTCTTGCGACTCTCCCGGTCATTCTTACAGCTTAGATTTCGTTGCATCATATCCTGATCCAATCCTGTGGTGGCAATCACCGTGAATACTCCTGCTAAGAAGAGCTTCCAGAAATACCTCCTGTCGTTGATATCATCGAAGAAGAATACTCTGGACATGCTACTGTCTGAAACTCTCTTGAAGAGGCCGTTCCATCCTAGACCTAGTGCTTCACTTATGAAGTAAATGGAAAGGATCAGCGAGAAGACTAAGCAAAACGTCTTGAGCATATCCGTGCTGATTAGGCTCTTCACCCCACCCAAAAATGTATAAAGCCAAACCAATCCAATAGTCACCACCACATTGAGGATAAAAGGAAGCCCCAGAGGATCGAAGACAAGGAGTTGCATCGTAAGTACCACAAGGTAGATCCTCACAGATGCACCAAGCATTTTAGAGATGAAGAAGAACCAAGCACCGGTCTTGTACGATGCCATTCCGAATCTATTATTCAGATACTCGTAGATTGAAAAGAGCCTTTGGCGATAAAAGAGAGGTAGGAGTACAAAGGCTATGATCACCTGCCCTACCACAAATCCCAGCACCATCTGCAGATAGGAGAATCCACTGCCTGCCACCATCCCGGGGACAGATACAAAGGTTACCCCACTTATTCCGGAACCTATCATGGCTATAGCCACATGGTACCACTTACTCTCCCTATTCCCTACGAAGAATCCCGCATTATCAGCTTTTCGGCCCGCTAGGTAGGAGACCACAAAAAGAATCACAAAGTAGAGGGCAGTAATAGCTAATATAGAATATGGACTCATATAATTACTTCAAATTCAATACGTCAATACTTCTGGAGTGGAGAGGGATCACTCTGCAAGTTCACATCATTCACGGCGACCACACAGTAGTAGCCTCGCTGATTCATATCAAAGATACCCTTATCTGTGATACTAAGCAGCCTTCCGGGATCATTTTGGGTCACAAAGTAGTATACCGAATAGCGCATACCGGCTGAATTATTCCACGCCAGTTTCGAACCATTCAACTTCACAGTCGGTGTAGAAGGCTTGTCCATGGTGGCAGCTTGAAGCTCTGAGTAAGGCACGAGAGCCGGATAGCGATATTTTTCCCGAATAACGTCTACTGTACCCAGGGGATTCCTCTCCAACGAACGCATGCTGTAGAATACATTTCCATGGACTCTACCCTCTCTCTCGGTGAGCTCCATCTGATTTCTCAACTCATTGGCGCTATTAAACTTTGGATAGGTCTTGGGATCCTCAAACTTATAGAGTCCGTGCCCTACGACCATGACACACTTCCCACGATATTGTGCCCAACTGTACATATTGGTCTGGAAGTCATTGTACTTATTACCGATCTCTTGGTACAACTGCGGTATCACAAAATCCATATAGCCGGACTTGCACCACAAGTGGGCATCTGCATAGAGATCATCATAATTGGATTTCTGATTCGGAGCAGGAGATATAGAGAATCTCACTTTAGGCTTATTGGCAAGAATGGTCTCATGCACCATCTTGATAGCCTGCGTCATATTGTCCCTTCTGAAGTCTTCGATCTTAGCAAAGCCCTTCCCATATTTCTCATAGTCTCGTTCATCACTGACCATAATACCTGCGCTGGATCTGGCGGGGTAGAAATAGTCGTCGAAGTGCACCCCATCCACATCATATTTAGTGATCAGATCCTTCACGATATCACACAATCTCTGACGTACTTCAGGGAGTGCAGGATTGTAGATCCTGATCTTCTCATGGTCCACAACCCAAGACTTCGGGATAGAAGGATGAAGCGATGGATAAGGTGTGGTACGATTGGCACGAGTTGAGATACGATAGGGATTCATCCAAGCGTGAAACTCTATACCCTCAGCATGTGCTGCATCGATCATAAACTTTAGGACATCGTAGCCGGGATCCTTACCGCGGGTTCCCGTGATCCACGCACACCATGGCTCATAGGGAGAGTCGTAGAAGGCGTCACCCATCGGTTTGATCTGCACAAATGCCACATTCATGTTCAGATCTTTGAGGAGCTTCATATATTTCTTGAACTGCTCCTTTTGTGCTGCAGCACCATATTGATCCTGAGACCAATCGATACCCCAAGCTGTGGTGATCCAAGCGGCACGCATCTCTGTTTTTGGGAATTTGAGTTCCTTCACTTCAGGAACATCTGGCTTATCCGGAACATCCGGAACATCCCCTCCCCCACCCTTCTTACAAGATGTGAACGTAAAAATCAGGGCAGTCAGGGAGAGGAGGATAAGTCTAAATATATATCTCTTCATTACTTATTTATAGTCTCACTAACAAGTTCTCCAATCAACGTTTAATGATGCACTCAAGCTGATATAATGAAAAAGGGGCAGTCCTCTAGATTAGGGTCCATATAGACTTTTCTGAGGACTGCCCCTTGAAGGTTTTAGTCTTCCAGCTTTTTGATCGGGAAGTCTATGATGACAAACCCTGCATCGGTCGTTCCTCCTGAAACTGTGAGCACGGCATCCTTGCCATCACTATCCTTCTCTATAGCATATCCTGTACGCACAGAAGGTGCTGAGGTGGTCGGACCACTGAGCGAATATTCAAAGACCGGCTTGGAGCCCGAACGATTCACAAACTCCTTCAGTGCCTCAAAATCTGTCTCACCTTTGGTGATATCGTAGATATAGAGCACAGTGGCATCCTCTCCGCTACGAGCAGCAGTTAGAGTCAGCAGATATCGTTCACTATTGAAGTGGATGATGCGAGCATCCATTGCTCTGGCAGGAACCACCGAAGTGGGGATTCTGAATATCTCCTTGAGATCCATATCACACACTATCAGAGGCTGCTCATGACTCGAAACGAAGACTTTATCATTGTCGATATAGCCGGAAACATGACCGGAATTGCTCAGATTGGCAGGTGTGGCAAGGTTGACGGGATTAGAGAGCTCGCTAAAGTTGGTCACTGTCACCCTACCCATAATTGTTCCCGGATTACCTGAGATGTAGATATACCCATTACCTTTTGAATTAAGCACTACGCCGGAGCCATCTCCATATCGAGGCGAAGGATTTGGAAGGCTCTTGAAGGGTACAGGACCAATATTTTTGAATCCCCGCTCTACACCCTTGTTGGCATCTATATGCCATATGTTCTGCTGAGAACTTAGGGCATTAAAGACATAAAGGTGTCCATACTCCGCTGCAGCAGTATTTACACTGAACCAGCCAGTGGGAATTTTGGAGTCTATCCTCTTGATCTCACCCTTCTTGAGGTCAGGCACACTCAGCAAGTGAGCAGGAATGCCGCTAACTCTAGAGGGGATTACTACATAATTATAGGTAAAACCGTATCCACGCGTACTCATACCGGTATATGCCTCATAGGTATCGTGACCTAAGTCATTGGCAGAATAGTCATAGATGGTAGGCTTAGAGAATTCTGCCCCAAAGACAGGGACATTCAATCTAATCTGTGCAAAGTATTCTCTGAACCTCTTATTATTGACCACTTTGAGCACGACACTCTTCTGAGATTCGCCTTCAGCAAAATTTATGGAAAAGTCATGTTGCTCAAGTTTTGCTCCGGGAGACATGGTAGCCTCAAACTTCAGTGAGCTGAAGTCTGTCTCCGGGTCCAGTCTCGGAAACTTGATGAGCTTAGCATTCTCATCTACGGTTCCCTCCACCACTTGGTTGCCGGCAGGTCCGGCATTCACTATTTTGATCGACTCTATTACTGTCAGATCGGGCGACTCGGTATTGGTCGGAAACTTGTCTTCGCAAGCACTCATCGCGAAGAGTAGCCCCATAGCCACCAGGCTTCCCCAGAGTCTTGTACCCTTATATAATATCGAAGTATTCATATTCGTTTGATCACTAAATGTTACTTACCCGGATTGTAGGCGGGCCATCCTTCAGTCTGTTCAAGGACATAACCCTTATTGAAGTAGTCATCCATCTGACTCTTACCTACCGGAGAGAGATAAATATTTACATTGACGAGATCTAGGAAGGGTCGTCTGCCCACAACGGTCGGGTACCTATAGAATCCCACCATCTCATTGGCATTTTTGCCATTGTAGTTGACGATTTCTCCATTGGCATTGACGACACCCACCTTACCAATCTTCTTCGAGTTCAGAGCCTTCTTGCCCGTAAAGTCTTTGGGGAAGTTGACCCATGCACCGCTCAGCAAATCAGGATTGACATCGGTATCCATATATTCCAACTTGTGCCAACGTTCGAGATCACGGTATCTGAAACGCTCGAAGCAGAATTCCATCCTTCGTTCTCTACGGATCTCCCAAATGAGAGGAGAGACAGTTTTGTCACGATTGGGATCATTCGGGAGATTGGAGAGATTCAAGTGAGCAGTCTTCTTGACTCCTTTGGCAATAGCTTCCTTAGCCAAAGGTCTGTCACGAATCACATTGATAGATCTGTCGACATCATCCTGTGATACTGTACCCTGTCCCATGTCTGCGAGTTCTGCCTTAGCCTCTATCCAGTTGAGCAATACTTCGGCATATCTCAAGTATGGGTGATCCGTAACATTTTGGGCTCCGGAGAATTCGGTTGGTGCAGCTTGATCTTTCTCGAGAATATCTATCACGTGGCGAGGCATATACTTGACGGGAAAGAGATAAGATCCCAAAGCCGCAAAGGAAGGCTTATCATAGAAGGTGGCCTCAAACCTCGAATCTCTGGTCTTGATAAGATCCTGCACTGCAAATGATTTAGCGTTTTCCACCTCGGAATTCTCCCATACTTTACCGTCAACGGCAATATAGGATTTGATAAGATCCGTAGTACCACCGAAAAAGATGGTTTCGTTGATATTAGAGTAGGAAGCCACGCTATGCTTGACGGACTCTCCGGCATCATAGTTGCGGTAGATGATGCACTCCCTGTTTCCTTTTAGACTCTCTGAAGTGAAGAGAGTACGATAGTCCGTGGTAATGGCGTACTTACCGCTACTCATCAGGAAATCACAGCATTCTACTGCGAGATCATAAAACTTCTTGGCTTGGGCATTATTCTTATAATAATACTTCTGCCAAGAAGCTTCGCGCAAAGCATCTCTGGCGATATAGGCAGCAGCATTGTAGCGATTGACCTCTAGCTGCTTTGCACCAGTTCGAATGTGTGCAAAAGCATATTTCCAATCCTCATAGACTTTGTCCATCACGTCACTGCGAGGTTCACGTGGTCGATAAAGATCATCTTTATCGGTATCTGAGGCAACATGATCAAAGTAGGGAATATCACCATAAGTAGCCACGATATCAGCATGCTCAATACCTCGGTAGAATCGAGCCACACCCATCCAGTGACCAAACTGCTCATCTGTCAGATACTCTTTAGATTGATTTTCGAGTCGGTCAATCATGATGTTGAGAGAACGAAGAGTTGATGTCCCCCAAATTTGACTGTTAGGAACGGATCTGCCGAAATTACCTTGTGGTCCCTGTTGCACAAAGTCGTCTGAGAAAGTATCAGAGTCGAAAGGGCTGTTGGCGAATCCCGGGAAAAAGTCAGTGAGATACTTATTCATATAGATTCTCACCGCCATTTCACTCGTCCAAGTCTTCGGATTGTCGGTGGTGGAAGTCAGCGGAGGTCTGTCCAGCAATTTATCAGCGCATCCCACAAGAAATCCGACAAGTCCCACACAGATCAGGACATTCAATATCTGGGTATATATGAGTTTCATAATTAATCTTACTGTTTAAGGTTTTACAGAGTTATTCGAAGTCCGATGGATGCTGACTTAAAGGGAGGATTACCTGTACCGGTACGCCCTAAGTTGTAGTTGCCATCTGTACGGAGAGGAGAGCTTCCGGAGATTGCTTCCGGATCTATTGGGAGACCTCTCAACTTGTCAAACGTAAAGAAGTTTTCCAGGGAAACATACACTCTGGCATTGCCCAGCATGACATGTCTCAGCCACTCTTGTGGGAAGGTATATCCCAGAGTTACGTTCTTGATCTTGGTGTACGCCATGTTAAGCATATAGCGTGACTGTGGACGCATCACATAGCCGGAGTTGGCACCATTGAGGTTCCAAGCTCTGGGATAGAAAGCATCCGTTCTGTCCGGTCTCCAGTAGTCCTCAGCAAAGGTCTGAGGCATAGCACCTTCCTTGGAGAAGTATCCGGGAATAGCCAATTGACCACTACCCCAAATCTTACGCTTGCCGACACCTTGGACGAAGATAGAGAAGTCTACACCTTTCCAGTCAGCACCCAGTCTCACACCATATTCATAGCGGGGCGTAAAGTTACCCACCACGACACGGTCTCCGGGGTCACCATTGGTACTCTTCCCGGGGGTGATATAGCCGTCACCGTTCACATCGACAAACTTCACGTCACCAGGCATCATCAGGAGGACTTGGTTTCCATCCTCAAAGTAGGTCTGATATACGGGGTTGGCACCTGCTTGCATATTCGTACGCTTTGAGGTTCCTTCCCAGATGATATTGGTCTGAACCATGTTACCTGACTCATCATAGACGAAGTCATCCTTCTGATAGAGACGATCTGTCACATAACCATATACATCCCCATAGCGCTTACCGGTAGTAAACATGTTGTCGATCTTACGATCTTCCCAGGGTATATTCCAGTCTGCTGCTTTCGTGATATCGGTCACTACGTCAGCGAGGTTGGCATTCACTGAGAGTCTCAGACCATTTTCGAACTGATGGCTAAAGTCAGCAGAGATTTCCCATCCCTTAGTCGACAGGTCACCGTAGTTACCCTTTGGAGCAGATGCCCCAAAGGAAGATGGAAGAGCTTCACCGGGGATAATCATATTCTTGGTATCTCTTCTGAACCACTCGAAGGTTAGCCCCATTTTATTCTTGAAGAATCTTAGATCCATACCCAGATTTAGCGTTTCGATATCCTGCCAAGTTAGATTAGAGGATACCGGTGCGGGAGTGGAGAGATAGAAGAGTCTTTTGTTGTCCTCGTTAAGCCACGATGTCTTAGCGACTGCCATAGTCGGGATATATAGATTGTTGCCAACTGTTTGATCCCCAATCGTTCCCCACGAGGCTCTCAGCTTAGCGAAGGAGAGGATTGGCTGAAGGGGTTGCATGAAGAATTCGCCACTGAGTACCCACCCTCCGGAGAAGGAGGGGAACCAGCGCCAACGAAGATCTTGAGGAAACTTACTGGTTCCGTCATAGCGAAGGTTGGCTTCCAGTAAATACTTATCCATGAAGGCATAGTTGAGACGACCAAAGTACCCCATCAACGCTGCCCAATTCTTACCCCCACCTGCATTCTCCGTACCGGTAGCAAGGTCGAATTCCGGCATCTCATTGAAGAGCAGTTCTTTCTTCTGAGACCAGTGAGATTTCCACCTGTTCGCCACAATATTCGTACCTAACATCGCGGAGAATCTGTGTTTGTCAGCAAAGATATCCTTGTAGGTGGTATACACATTTACCGTATGCTTGTCCTCAAGGCGAGTGTTTTCATACACATAGGAGCGATCGGGAGTGATATACCATTCGGCAGGGAATCTATAGGCAGGTACGCCACCCTCCTCGACAGGATTTCCTTCCTCATCCACAAAGACCTGCTTACCATTTTCCTTCCAAGGAATAGCTGAGTACCAGTCATTGAGACCATATGCTGAAGGATTTGACATAGATTGACGTCTGAGGTAACCCATGAAGGTATAGTCCCCCTTGAGTTGCCACTTATCCGTAAAGTTGACATCAAAACCTCCATTGAAGGTTGTATAGCGCTTATTATCGGTGGCTGTGTGCGACTTCTTGGTATCGAAGTAGGAGTCACGGATATCCACACCATGCTCTTGCGATCCGATCGGGAAGAGTCTGCTCCAGCGGTAGATATAGAGCCATGGGTCACTGATGAAGCCTAGCATTGAATTGGGATAATACTTGGTACCATCTGAGAGTGAAGCACCTCCGCGAACGGTCAGCCACTTGTTGACGTCGGTCGAGGCATCCACCTTGAAATTGAAGCGCTCATATACATCTTTGGGAGCAGGCTTCATCATCCCTTCTTGGTTTACGTACCCTAAGCTAATATTGTAGCTAGAGTTTTCTGAACCACCTGTGAGGGAGAGGTTGTGTGTCTGAGACAGTGCATTTTTCTTCACCATCATGCCTACGGGGTCATAGATACGTATACCGAACTTCTGCGTGCCATCCCAATACCAGTCACGCCCATAGACCACGGGGTCACCATTGCCTACAGTGTCACCATACTTCTCTATCCACTCTTTGGACTTCCTGATGCTCTCTTCATCAATACGCCAAAATCCTCCGGCAGGTCCGGAAATCTTTTTGTTCCGCCATGAGTCTAGCGTGTACTGAAGACCATCAATACCTGCCAGCTCAATCTTCTTGAAGGGATTTTGCCAGGAGAGGTTATTGCTATAAGTAATACGAGGCTTCACCCCCTTCTTACCTTTCTTGGTAGTAATGAGGATCACACCAAAGGCACCACGCGAACCATAGATAGATGCTGATGCAGCGTCCTTCAGTACAGATACACTCTCAATATCATTGGGATTGACCATGTTCAAGTCAGGGACTTCCACATTATCCACGAGGATAAGCGGTGTAGAAGCACCTGATATAGAACCGATCTGTCCGCGGATCTTCATAATGGGCGAGGATCCTACTTCACCGGATGGGACAACCACAGATAGTCCCGGGATGGTACCCTGAAGACCACGTGCGGCATCTGCGAGGGGTCGGGAAGATAAAACCTTCTCCACATCTACGCTAGCCACAGCACCGGTGAGGTTTTCTTTACGCTGGGTACCGTAACCTACGACTACCACTTCGCTGAGTACCTCTTGGTCTTCATGCATCACGATACGCATGGGACTCGTGGAGCTCTTCATCTCTACGGTCTTGAATCCTACATAAGTAAAGGATAGGGTGGCACCCCGCTGAACTGTGAGCCTAAACTCTCCATCGATATTGGTCAAGGCTCCGTTTTGGGTGTTTTTCTCCATCACGCGCACGCCGGGCATCGGTTCGCCCTGAGCGTCACGAACGGTACCGCTTACGGTGACCTTCTGACTCTGCGCGATCACGGACTCACTCTCGGTACCGTACACTTGCAGTATCGGCACAAGAAGAGTGAGAGCAACTACAGTGGCCAACATAGTCAGCCGTCTTGATCTATTCACTTTCATGGGTAAAAAAGGGTTGAAAATAAGGGTTAGTCTCCGAGGAGACCTGATTTAGCAGCTTAGTACAATGGGATCCATTGCCACAGTAGATGGAAGGTCCCGAATACTTTAGTTTTAGGTCTATTAATGCATTCTAAGATTCAGCATCATGAAGAATGCTACATAATAGCGTTAAAGATTTTAGGAAATCCCCGAGGAATATTGAAAGGATTTACAGCCATCTCTCCGACAAGATAAAGATTTTTCATACCAGCCTAGGAAATTCTCTCTTCCGCTCCTCTTTTTCCGATTTATTCGCAGAATTCCCGCAAATTCGCTTATTAACCTAACGAATACAGAGTTTATTCTACATGTCTTCAAAGCACAGGCATACATGGTTGGTACACAATTAGCTCCGAGGCAGTCATCAATGACAAAGGCTGTATTGGAAAATTGATTGGCGGCAGCTTTGACAGACACTTCTCCACCATTATTCGCTATTGTTAGCTCGTTCTTATCCAACTTAAAGAAGAGCTTTCGACCTCGTTATCTTTCGGCACACAGTCTATTGGATCACCGGAAATAGCGAACAACTCCATAGGTGTAAATTAGCTGATTTCATGACAATGTTTTTTAAGTAAAAGATTAACCGAATCGTAGGAAGAAAAGCATGTACGATACCCGATCCGAATGCGCATCGCCATGCACGACTCTGCATTTTTTTGATAATTGCAACCTTGATTGATTAGTTAGTTTTTTTCTTTAGAATTGATTAGTTAGTTTTTTCTTTAGAATTGATTAGTTAGTTTTTTCTTTAGAAACAGACCCTGTTCACAATTATAGTGTTTTCTACTCTCTTAGACAAGATGATTATAGTTAATGTATATTTAATAGCGGTGGGGGGGGGGGGGGTATGTTATATAACCAAAATAAAATATAGGATTTATATTTTACATGTGATAGGTCTATTCCACGGAAGTGAGCGTGGTGATATGATTTGCAGTAAAGGGAGAACTGGGTAGCAGAAGATTTCTACGGGTACATCATGATGACGCTGAAATTAAAGGTCGTTTGTCGACAGCTACAAACCACACAGTTTACGAGAACTGTATGCAGCCAAGATCTCCAAAATGTAGCCTCACACTCATCGTCAAAAATTACCCCGCCTTTTTCTCAAAAAAACGTCCGACTAATTTTAAGATTACCCCGCCTTTCTTTCAGACAAAAGGAGGGATAATTTTTGAACCTTGTTTTCATCGAGTTTATGAAAGGTATTTGCACCTGTTACGATACAGTGGGTGCTGCCCCCAAAATATCCTGATACATAGGTGGATCACAATTCTTATAGACATGTTCAATTCATACAAAGGGCTCCCCGTATCGGCAAGTAGCCTTATATTTGTACCGAACTCGGGAGCTGTTCAATACTTTGATCGGTTCCGGACTCATGGGTTCAAAGCTTATCTCGGGATTCATACTTTATTAATGTATATATAGACATGGGACACATGGGACAGAAGATACTTGTGACCGGTGGCACCGGATACATAGGATCACACACTACAGTAGAGCTTCAGCAAGAGGGCTTTGAAGTGATCAGTCTGGACAACCTTTCCAATTCAGAGCTCAAGGTACTGGACGGCATTGAAGAGATCACCGGCAAGAGCCCCATCTTCTACGAGATGGACTGCAATGATAAGGAAGCTTTGCGGGCCATCTTTGAGGAGCATGGAGGCATTCAGGGGATCATTCACTTCGCTGCCAGCAAGGCGGTAGGAGAATCGGTTCAGAAACCTCTCCTCTACTATCGCAACAATATCGTACCGATGCTCAATCTCCTCGAATTGATGGGAGAGTATGGTGTGGCAGGTATCGTCTTCTCCTCCTCATGTACCGTATATGGTCAGCCCGAGACCCTTCCGGTGACTGAGAGCGCCCCGATCCTCCCTGCCACCTCCCCCTACGGTAATACGAAGCAGATCAATGAAGAGATCATCCGTGACACGATACATGCCGGGGCGGACTTCAGAGCCATCCTGCTACGATACTTCAACCCCATAGGGGCACACCCCTCTGCAGCCATTGGTGAACTTCCCAGAGGTGTCCCCCAGAATCTGGTACCCTACCTCACACAGACCGCTGCCGGAATCCGTAAGGAGCTGAGCGTCTTTGGAGATGACTACGATACACCCGACGGCTCCTGTATCCGAGACTACATCCATGTAGTGGATCTGGCGAAGGCTCATGTCAAGGCTGTGAGGAGGATGATCCGTAAGGAATCTGACGAACCCCTTGAGATCTTCAACGTGGGTACAGGTAAAGGGGTCAGCGTCTTAGAGCTGATACACACCTTTGAGGAGGCTACCGGCGTGCCTGTCCCTCATAAGATCGCTGCCAGGCGTGAGGGAGATATAGAGCAGGTATGGGCAGATCCCACACGCGCCAATGAAGTGCTGGGCTGGCATGCACAATCTACCCTGGCAGATACCCTCAGGAGTGCTTGGATGTGGCAGCAGAAAGTCTGCCGTGAATCCGGCAAATAGTGTGTATGATTGCTGATTCTTTTAGGAATTCATTTCGATATAACATTATACTTTGTACTTTTGCAGAGGAGGTGAGCATTGACTCTCCTCTCTCTGTTTTTGTGACAAACCACGATAAGTCATGCCTCAAGAAAACGACTATTTAGTATTCGCAGGCTCCAAGAGCCAATATCTGGCAGAGGAGATCTGCGAGAGTCTGGGTGCTCCGCTGGGAAAAATGAAGGTGGATAGATTTGCAGATGGTGAGTTTGCTGTCTACTACGAAGAGTCCATCCGCGGTAAGGATGTATACTTGGTACAATCCACCTTTTCCAATGCCGATAATCTCTTCGAACTCCTGCTGATGATCGATGCAGCCAAGCGTGCCAGTGCACACTACATCGTGGCTGTAATCCCCTACTTTGGCTGGGCTCGTCAGGATCGTAAGGATAAGCCCAGGGTCTCCATTGGTGCCAAACTGATCGCTGACATGCTTGATGCTGCAGGGATCTCGCGTCTGATCACCATGGATCTTCATGCGGATCAGATTCAGGGCTTCTTCAATGTCCCCGTAGACCACCTCTATGCCTCAAGCGTCTTCACGGATTATATCAAGGAGACGATGAATCTCGAAAACCTATGTATCGCTACACCTGACGTGGGAGGTACCAAGAGAGCGAATTCGTATGCCAAGCACTTCGGCGTCCCCATGGTGATCTGCCATAAGTCTCGTCTGAAGGCCAATGTCGTGGATGAGATGCGTATCATCGGTGATGTGGCAGGAAAGGATGTACTCCTGATCGATGACATTGTCGACACCGCAGGTACGATCACTAAGGCTGCCAACCTCATGATGGACAATGGTGCCAAGTCTGTGAGTGCCATAGCCAGCCACGCAGTAATGAGCGACCCTGCCACTACCCGCATAGAGCAGTCTGCACTGAAGGAGATGATCTTCACGAACTCCATACCCTACCACAAAGGCGGGTCAAAGGTGAAGATCCTATCCATAGCTGAGATGTTTGCTGAAGCTATCCGCAGGGTGAGCTGTCACGAGTCTATCAGCACGCTCTATAATATCTAAGTACTCATTAGCGTTAGAGGATTCTTCTACTGTTGAGAACCTCCATTGACGAAATATCTACCCAAGAAGAAAGCCACCCTTCCGATCGTGAGAAGGTGGCTTTCTTCACCTCACTTCTCCTAGGTTGGTTTGAGGAGGAGGGACGTGATCTCCCATGGCGAAGGACGCGAGACCCCTACAAGATCTGGATCTCTGAAGTGATCCTGCAGCAGACTAGGGTGGTTCAGGGACTGGAATATTATCGAAGGTTTATCGAGCGATACCCGGATGTCAGAACCTTGGCACAGTCAGGTGAAGAGGAACTCCTACTGATGTGGCAGGGACTGGGGTATTACAGTCGTGCTCACAACCTCCATGAGGCTGCCAAAAGCATTGTCTCTGAGTATGGGGGGATATTTCCTCGGGATCCTAAGGAAGTTCGTCAGTTAAAAGGCATCGGTGACTATACGTGTGCTGCCATCTGCTCTATCGCTTATGACGAACCTATGGCAGTGTTGGATGGAAATGTCTATAGGGTAATGAGCCGATTCAATGCCGAAGAGACTCCTATAGACAGTACGGAGGGTAAGAAACTCTTCAGCCAACTTGCCGACCTCTATCTGGATCGAAATCACCCCGGTCTCTACAACCAAGCTATCATGGACCTGGGAGCGATGGTCTGCATACCTACTGGAGCTCGCTGCCTGATATGCCCGGTGAATGAGCAGTGTCCCGCATCCTTCACGGAGCTAACTGAGAGGCTGCCTGTCAAATCCCGAAAAGTGGCTGTAAAAGAGATCTATCTGGACTATATCCTTGTGGAGTGTGAGGAGAGCTTCAGCGCTGAAAGACGCGACAAAGGCTCAATCTGGAAGGGTTTGTACCAGCTTCCCCTGCTTCATTCCGGCAGCACTCCTCTCACTGAGGAAGCCTTGGAGGAGAAGATGGAACATCAATTGGGAGGTAAACCCACTTGGGCGACTTGGGAAAGCGTGCAGATGACTCATCTGCTGACACATCGCAGACTGCATATCGCCATCCATGCGGTTCGGATGGACTGTGATGAACCTCCCTCCATGAAGGGCTATATCCAAATACCTAAAGATCTGCATCATCAATATGCCTTCCCCAAACCTCTGCGTGAATATCTCAATAAGCGTTACCCGGAGGGGAATCCTGCCGAGTGAGCCGGCACAAAATCGTATCTTTGGACAACGTCTCAAGCCCCATCCACACTGATGAAGCTATATAGAAAACGTAAGATTAAAATCCATAAGGAGGGTACAGGCTTCTTAGTAGGAGTCTTTACCTTGTTTTTCTTCCTAGATGTATACCTCTACTACGCTTTTGAAAATAAAGTAGCCTTCTATATATGGCTGCCTATCACGGTAGTTCTCTTTTTGATGGTCCTCAACTTTTTCCGTTCTCCCCTACGTCGATTTCAGTACGATCCACAAGGATTGGTGATAGCCCCGGCAGATGGAAGGATAGTAGCGATAGAGGAGGTCTATGAACCTGAGTATCTCGAGTGTGACTGTATCGTAGTATCTACCTTCATGTCCGTATTTAATGTCCATGCCAACTGGTTTCCGGTACATGGTGAGGTGGTCTATGTCCGTCACCATACAGGGAGATTTTTGGCGGCATACCTACCCAAGAGTAGTGTAGAGAATGAACGCTCCACCGTGGTGATACGCACTCCCGAAGGCATGGATATACTGGTGCGGCAGGTGGCAGGTGCTGTAGCAAAGAGAATCGTGACCTACCCCAATGAGGGTGACGATTGCTATATAGATGAACACTTGGGATTTATTAAATTTGGCTCTAGAGTGGATGTCTATATCCCCAAGGAGTCGGAAATCCTGGTAGGCCTGGATGACAAGACGATGGGTAATATTACAGTCTTGGCAAGACTTCCTCGTGTAAAAACTTATGATAGTCATGTCGAAAAAGCTTAGTCACTATATTCCAAACCTACTGACTCTTACTAATTCGCTCTCAGGTGCCATCGGAACGGCACTCACCCTTCAGGGGAATCTGAGAGCAGCAGCCATATGTCTCGTCATCTCTCTGATAGCAGACTTCTTCGATGGCTTCACAGCCCGAAAGCTAGAGGCATACTCGCCTCTGGGCAAGGATCTGGACTCGCTTGCAGATGCCATCTCCTTCGGGGTGCTTCCGGCATCCATGGTGTACAATGAAGTGGCACTCCTATCCCCCATTGGCTCTTACCTAGCATACCTTATCGTCCCTGCATCGGTGTATAGGCTCGCAAAATTCAATCATGATGAACGCCAGAACCACTCCTTCATTGGACTCCCCACTCCGTCTAATGCCATATTCTGGCTGGGTCTCGCATGGTTTCTACGCGATCAAATGGAGCAGTTGAGGAGTCTGTCCGACTCTACAGTTACATTGATAGTGAGTGGCATCATCACCTTGGTGATACTATTCTCCTACCTTTTGGTCTCTGAAATTCCCATGTTCTCTCTCAAGGGGGGCTCCTTCGGATGGAGAGATAGTTGGAGGCTCTATCTCACTGTCATAGTTGGGCTCGTATGCGTTGGTACATGGGGAGTTCCGGGGTTGGCTATCACCATAGGATTTTACGTATTGGTCAACCTAATTTCACGGAGAGCATAGCCATACCTAGTGTCTCTTGGGTCATATCTAACCTCCATACCCTGTGAACTTCGCGGACATCTGGCTTCTTGCCATCGGTGTAGCCATGGATTGTTTTGCCGTTTCCATTGCTACCGGAATGCGCATGGATCGTATTCAATGGGGAGTAGCACTCAGTATGATTGGAATATTCACTTTCTTACAGACCTTCAATCCACTTGTGGGTTGGCTGGGGGTCAGCAGCTTCAATGAAATAATTGGGAAAGTGGATCACTGGGTAGCATTCGGTATTCTCTCCATATTGGGCATTAAGATGATTCACGAGGCAGGACATCCTTCCGAAGCAGATCAGAAACCTGCTGCACCGTGGTTCAAGATGATCCTTATCGAAGGGGTGGCAACCAGCATCGATGCATTGGCTGTAGGCGGTACCTTGGCATTTATGGGAGTTCACAGTTTGAAAGATCTCATACATCCCCTAGCAGCGATAGCCATCTGTACCGGTCTCCTGACTGCTCTGGGAATAACTTTGGGAATCAAAAACAGCAATAGATTTGCCAGGAACATTAAAGCAGATCTGTGGGGTGGCATAATTCTCCTGGCTATAGGTATAAAAGTCCTAATAGAGCACTTGTGGTTACAGTAGATGTACGGCTATTATTAACGTGTCGAACATCAACATTGGCGAAGAGTTGAGGAAGAGTTTGTGGTTGATTGATGCTAAATTCTGCCAATTCCTTATGATTTACCCCGTCCGGGGTGTTGGTATTGAAATATATTATTAATTTAGGGGTCACATTGTCCTTCAACTAAATACTACTATGAATTCCGGTTTTCGTAATCGCTTTGATTTCAATTCCAAGAACCTGCAGTACAAGAAACGTATTGTAGAGTATTTCATTCTGAACGGTCCTGATACTTTGACTACCGTTGCCAAAGAACTAGACATCAGTGTACCCACTGCCAACAAGTTTGTTTCGGAGCTCTGCGACAGTGGTCTCCTTGAGAATTATGGCAAGCTTGAAACCACAGGAGGGAGACATCCCTACCTCTATGGCTTATCTCCCGATTCGTGCTATTTCCTTGGCGTTGACTTTACCACAAACAATATTCACATTGGTCTCATGAACTTCACGGGAGGGCGAGTGTATGAGAAGATGAATATCCCCTTCCAGTTCACCAATACTCCTGAGTGTCTGGAGACACTATGCAGTGAAGTCGAAAAATTCATTGCAGAGGGTCACGTACCCAAGGATCGTATCATGAGCATAGGTGTCAACATTATTGGGAGACTAAATCCCAAGTCCGGGTACACCTACACCTACTTTAACTTTGATGAGGTACCTCTGGCAGATAAGCTCTCACAACGCTTCGGCATCGTCACCTATATCGACAATGACTCTAGAGCGTGTGCCTATGGGGAGTATATGGCAAACTTCAAGGACAAAGGGAAGAACATGCTCTTCGTGAAAGTCGCCTGGGGTCTGGGATTGGGTATCATCATCAATGGGGAACCCTATTCCGGAAAGTCGGGGTTTTCGGGTGAGTTTGGGCATATGCATACCTATGAGAATGAAATCATGTGCCATTGTGGAAAGAAAGGGTGCTTGGAGACTGAAGCCTCAGGCTCTGCGATGTACCGCAAGTTTATGCAACGTATCCATGAAGGAGGCAACTCCATCCTTTCTCTTGACCCAAGATTCCAAGACAATGATATGAGCAAATTACGTGTCGAAGATCTCATTGAAGCCACCCAGAAGGAGGACATCATGTGTATCGAGATACTTGAAGAGGTCGGTGAACAGCTTGGCATGCATATCTCAAGTCTCATCAATCTCTTCAACCCACACATCGTTGTGATCGGAGGAGTCCTTTCCGCGACCGGAGACTATCTCATGCAGCCATTAAGGAGTGCTATACGGAAGTATTCGCTCAATATGGTTAATCAGGATACAGAACTGAAACTCACGATGCTCAAGAATTATGCAGGACTTGTGGGGGCATGTATGCTTGCACGTAAGAAAATCATTGAAGATCTGGTAGCTGTTGTCTAGCCGTAATTGTAGCTGAACTCCCACAATGAGATTGATGTGGGAGGAGCTAACACCGTATTTTTGTAACTTTAGGGGGATGAGTTCAGAAGTACGCACCATGCATAGCCTCCGATTTGTGGGAATCATCCCTGCCAGATATGCCTCGACAAGATTGCCGGGGAAGCCTCTCAGAAAGATTGGCTCCAAGACCATCATCCACCATGTGTACGAGGGGGCTTCGGAGAGTCTCGATCAAGTGCTGGTGGCTACTGATGATGAGAGAATAGTCCGGGAGGTGGAGAGCTGGGGAGGTGTGGCAGTGATGACCTCAGACCAGCACCGCAGTGGTACAGATCGTATCGCTGAAGCTATGGAAAAGAGTGGTCTCGATGCGGATGTGGTCATCAATATTCAGGGTGATGAGCCCTTCATATGTCACGAGCACATTGATGCGCTGAAGAAGCAATTCGAAGATCCTAATGTGCAGATAGCCACCCCGATCATCGCCATCTCTGCTGAAGATGATCCCGAGGATCCCAATCTTGTAAAGGTCGTTAGGGATCTCAATGGTGATGCGGTCTATTTCAGTCGCTACGCTATTCCCTTTCAGCGAGATGCGGATAGCCAGCCTCCCAAGAGGTATGCACATGTGGGCATGTACGCCTTCAGACGTAAAGTCTTAGAGGTAGTCACCCGCCTCTCTACTACATCTTTGGAGGATGCAGAGTCTCTGGAGCAACTGCGGTGGCTGGAGTATGGCTTCAAAATACGTACGGTGGAGATTAGTCACAGAACACTCGGCATAGATACCCCTGAGGATCTGGAGCATGCTCGAGAACTCTACAAAAATTCAATTACCGAGGAAGGTAAATGATAGATCAAGCTACGGTCAATACAATCCTCGATAGAGCTGAGATATATGATGTAGTGAGCGACTTCGTCTCTCTGCACCGCAGGGGGGCAAACTATGTGGGACTTTGTCCGTTTCACAACGACCGTAGACCCTCCTTTTACGTTTCTCCCTCCAAGAATATCTGTAAATGCTTTGCTTGTGGAGAGGGAGGAACACCGCTCAACTTTCTCATCAAGCATGAGAATATATCGTATGTAGAAGCTCTACGCTACCTGGCAAAGAAATACGGGATTCCGATTGTAGAAAAGGAGCTCAGTCCTGAAGAGCAAGAGCAGAAGAATGAGCGTGAGAGACTTCTGCTGACTAACGCCTTTGCCAGAGATGCTTTTGCCAGAGAACTCAAGGAGTCTGCCGAAGGAAGAATGGTTGGGCTCTCCTACTTCCATGAGCGGAAGTTTACAGATGAAAGTATTGAGAAATTCCAGCTGGGATACTCCCCGTCTGCACCCGAATTTCTCAGCAAGAAAGCCCACGACGAGGGTGTGAATGTAGAGAATCTGGTTACGCTGGGTCTCTGCTTTCCCAATATGTCAGGTTCGGGATATAGTGACAGATTCCGGGAGAGAGTAATATTTCCTATCCACTCCATTAGCGGAAACGTTGTAGGATTTGGGGGAAGGATCATGCGCTCCTCCGACAAGCTGGCTAAGTATGTCAACTCTCCCGATAGCCCTATCTACAGCAAGGGTCGGGAGCTTTACGGCATTTACTTTGCCAAGCACAGCATCACCAAAGAAAATCTATGCTATATCGTGGAGGGTTACACGGACGTGATCTCCATGCATCAGGCAGGGATAGAGAATGTCGTGGCATCCTCAGGGACAGCCCTCACGGAGGACCAATGTCGGCTCATCAAGCGATTTACGGATAATGTCACTTTGATTTTCGATGGAGATGCTCCGGGGATCAAGGCAGCACAAAGAGGCACCAATATCCTTCTATCCCAGGAAATGAATGTCAAAGTGGTTCTGCTCCCTCCCGAACATGACCCGGATTCATTCGCCAAGACTCATTCGAAAGAAGCTATCAGGGATTACCTCTCTGAGCATGAAGAGGACTTCATCAGATTTAAGGTAAGACTCGCAGGAGATACTATGAGCGAAGGTCCGGCTGCCATGGTGAAGCTGGCGAATGATATTGCGGAATCAGTCTCCTATATCGATGATAACCTTAAGCGAGAGGTCTATATTCGTGACTCTTCTTCCTTACTGGGGATGGGAGTGGAATCCTTCTCAGGTACCGTCCAACAACTCCGTAGATCGCGCGAACATGAGAGGCTGAGAGGACAAGCTCAAGAAGAGAGACGGGCTGAAAGGCTTGAAGAATCCCGGGAGGCATCTGAAGTACCCGAGATCCTCCCCTCCACTGACCCGGTGAAGAATATCAGTAAATATGAATTCAGTATCCTAAGCTACCTTATCCGGTATGGTAACAGACTCCTGGAGGAATCTGATCCTGAGACAGGTGAGACGGAGGACTTGTATCTATTGGACCTGATTGCTGACGAAATGGAGGATCTGAAGGATCAAAAAGTTCTGACTGATACCTTCAGCCGAATACTCGGCGAATGCAAAGAACAAGAACGTAAGAACAAAGAGTTTCAAATCGATAAGTATCTGCTTGGGCACAGCGATGATGCCATCCGATCTCTCGCCAATAAATCCCTTATAGACAACTATCCCCTCTCTAGGCTGCATGAGAAGTATCGGGAAGAGAAGGAGCAGACCGAACAGATATTCAAGGGCGTGATGACAGATATACTCTCGATGAAGTATTTCGTTGTGGAGAAGAAGATAAAGAGGCATCTGGATGCCATCCGTAGCGGTGGATCATCCCTCAGCGCTGAAGAATTGAGGGATCACCTCGAAGCCATTCGCTTATTGAACCAACTTAAAGGGGAGATGTCCGAAAGCCTTGGGGAGAGAGTATTGACACCTAGAAACATTCTAACCTAAGATATAATGAGTAATATCGTTGAAGCCATCGACGTAGTCAAGGACTACACCAACCACAGGGCACTTGATCATGTGTCAGTGTCTGTACCTCGGGGGCAGATCTTCGGGCTTTTGGGTCCCAATGGTGCAGGAAAGACTACCTTGATACGTATCCTCAACAGGATCACGGCTCCGGACTCCGGAAAGATCCTCTTTGATGGTCGTGAATTTGTACCCCAAGATCTCGAGAATATAGGCTATCTCCCGGAGGAACGAGGGCTATATCAGAAGATGAAGGTGGGTGACCAAGCCATCTATCTCGCCCAACTCAAAGGTCTCAGCAAGCAGGAATCTACCGAGAGACTTACGGTGTGGTTCGAGAAGTTCGGCATCATGCCTTGGTGGAATAAAAAGATTGAGGAGCTCTCAAAGGGTATGGCTCAGAAGGTTCAGTTCATCACCACCATCATCCATAGACCCAAGCTCTTGATCTTTGATGAACCCTTTAGTGGATTCGACCCCATCAATGCAGACCAACTGAAGGCTGAAATCCTCAACCTGAGAGATGAAGGGCACTCAGTGATCTTCTCCACCCACAATATGCAGAGCGTAGAAGAGATCTGTGACAATATTGCACTCATCAATCATTCTAAGGTTATCCTCCGAGGTAATGTCCGAGAGATCAGGGAAAGCTACAAGGGCAATAGGTTTCGGGTGGAGTATGACAGTACAGTGGATATCCCCGAGGAGTTCCGCCACAGATACCTGCCCGAGGAGATTACTCAGGATGCTATAGGCAATTACTCGTTTACCATCACCAACCAGTCACATTTACCCAACAATGAGGTTATTAAGGATGCCTCATCCCTGGGATCTTTGACCTTATTCTCTGAGATCATCCCCTCCATGCATGAGATCTTCGTCGAAGCAGTCTCCAAGTCTAACGCATCAGATAGTGTAGAGAGCCATGAACATGAATAAATTTCGGATCGTAGTAGCAAGAGAATATGCAGTGAGGGTCAAGAAGAAGTCTTTCATCCTCTTCACGCTCCTGACTCCTCTCATACTTATCCTCTTCATGGTGGTCATAGTGCTCCTCATGACTTCCCAGAGAGAGGGGGATGAGAAGAGCATTATCGTACTGGATCAGACAGGGAAATATGCTCAGCACCTCTCCAATACTGAAGAGTTTAAGTTCATCCGCGGGGATAAGCAGCTTGATGAATACCGTCGCGACAACGAATCAGAAGCCTACGCCTATCTACTCATCTCGGACGATCTGGTAGAGCATCCCGAAGCGATCTCCATACACTCTCGGAAGCAGTTGACGGGCAGACTGGAAGAACATATTCGTAACGACCTCACTCCTGTAGTGCGAGACGAGAAGATCGCATCTTTCAATATCCCCAATCTCAAGAAGATCATGGACGACTCCAAAGTACGCCTAGATATCTCCTCTATTCGTTGGGCTAAAGATGGCAAGGAGACCTCCGTATCCACTGCTTTTGCCTATGCTGCAGGACAGATATTCAACGCATTGATTTACCTCTTCATCATCGTATACGGCATGATGGTGATGCAGAGTGTGCGTGAAGAGAAGAAGAATAGAGTAGTAGAGATCATAGTATCCTCCGTCAAGCCTCGCACTCTCCTCTTCGGGAAGATTGTCGGCGTGGGGCTTGTTGGTCTCACTCAGATGCTCATCTGGGCTGTGGTTCTCGTCATAGCATTCGTAGTCATGCAGCTCATCTTCCTCAGCTCAGTTACCTTTGATACTGCCACTCTCAATCAATCGATTGCCTCCTCACAGGTGGATCCCGCCATGGTTTCCGATCTGCAGACTGCTTTGGGCTCTCTCGAGAGTCTCAACCTTTTTGGTTTAGGACTGGCTTTTATCTTCCTCTTTATCTGTGGTTACCTGATCTACGCCAGCCTCTTTGCCGCCATTGGAGCCTCCATCGATAACGATGAGGATGCCAACCAATTGATCATGCCTATCTCTTTTATCCTCATCATAGCCTTCTACCTCGGATTCTTCACCACCAACAACCCCGACAGCAGCATCGCTGTGTGGGGTTCCATGATCCCCTTTACCTCTCCTATGGTGATGATGGTACGGCTTCTCTTTGACCCTCCCGTATGGCAGGTTATTCTCTCCTTCCTGATATTGATTGCCAGCACCTTCGGACTCGTATGGTTGGCTGCCAAGATCTTCCGAGTAGGAATACTCATGTATGGGAAAAAGCCTCGACTCAAGGAGATGGGTAAATGGGTCAGGTACAAATAAGTAAATACTTTAATCGTTTAAAACCTTTATTTTTCATGCAAATCAACAAGATTACTATCGCTGCAGCACTTTTTGCTGCCACTCTGTCCGTCCATGCGCAAGACGTAAAATTCGAAATAAAGACCAACTTGGGCACCATGAAGGGAATACTCTACAATGATGTTCCCAACCATGTCAAGGCATTTACTCAATATGCCCAAGAAGGTGGATTCGATGGCACGCTCTTCACTCGTATCCTTCCCGGCTTCATGATTCAGGGAGGCTCCTCAGACTCTCGCGGTGCCGCTCCGGGTGCTGCCATTGGTGCCGGGGACAGATCCAAGGAGATTCTCCCCGAGAGCTCCAAGGACCATTTCTATAAGAAAGGTGCTCTGGCAGCGCCCAGACAGGACAAGTCCATCAACCCCCAGAATAAGTCCGACATGTCACAGTTCTTCATTGTTCAGGGTAAGACTTACTCTGCCGGCAAGCTGGACACTCTGGAGATGGTGGTCAATAACCCCATCAAGAAGAAGGCTTATGAGGAGATCTATCTTCCTATCAAGGACGAGATGGACAAGCTCAAAGAGAGTGACCCCAAAGCTTTCAATGCCAAAGCCAAAGCTGTCAACGAAGCCATAGACTCCGTCCTCATGGCAAATCCCAAGAAGCTCATCTTCACCGAAGAGCAACGTCAAGCCTACACCACCATCGGAGGACTTCCCTCTTGGAATGAGGACTACACCATCTTCGGAGAGATCACTGAAGGACTGGACATTATCGATAAGATAGCATCCCAACCTAAGGATAAGAACAATCGACCCAAAAAGGACATGCAGATCATCAAAGTGACAATAACGAAATGAATCTCAGACGTCCGAATACCCTCAATATAGCCCCCTTCCGGATTGAGTACTCGAACGAAGTGGATTGAGTACTCGAACGAAATGGATTGAGTACTCGAACGAAATG